>Ga0080013_1003777_pt1 | contig 15495 bp, 4 predicted proteins | sample ETNvirenome_6_85_FD_69236 | JGI IMG/M metagenome (GOLD analysis project Ga0080013, IMG submission 69236) | Marine viral communities from the Pacific Ocean - ETNP_6_85 (SPADES assembly) (version 2) | ecosystem: Environmental > Aquatic > Marine > Oceanic | place: Pacific Ocean | collected 2013-06-19
TTTTTTGAGCAGTGTCCCCAGTATTGGTATAATATATATCACCAGAGAATGTGTTCCCATTATTACAAACGTCTTGCAGCGTTTGCGTTTCGGCTGGCGAATCTCCCGACAGGAGGTAAGGTGTTCCGTTGTTCGTGATTCTATTTCCAACGCCTGTGCCCAAGAAGCTACCCGAGCCCGAGATGTCGCCCCTTACGTCAAGCGTTGCTAGCGGACCAGTGGTGGAATACCAATTTGCTCCTATGCCGACACTGCCGTCTGTCTCAATTGTCACCCACGGTGTATTGTGAGCCATTAAGTAAGACGGCCTTGCATCGACTGGCCCCGACCATTGTGCTGTAGCATCGTTATACCATCTAGATAACCTTGTGCTATTCGCTGGGTCTTGCTGCTGTATTGTGCCCTCTACAGCGAGTGTTCGTGCTGGAGCGTCTGTTCCTATGCCAACCCTGTCGCTAAACAGTCCTGTGCCGATTACGTCTAGTTGGGTTATCGGAGCATTTGTTCCTATACCAACATAAGCGGTCTCTCTCTCGATTGTAATAGCAGCAAGGTCATGGGTAAACGCGGTTCCCCCATCATTTACCCCTATATTTAAATTATTATTTAATCCATCATATTGTATATATCCCCCTTGGGAGATGGTGTTCGGGCCTTCTGTGAGTCGCAAATATGAGCCAGTAGGGGAGTTTGCTTTACAACCAACTATAATTTGATTTGCATACCCCGTGTTGTGAAGGAATAATGAATCGTGAGTCCATTTCATTGACCCATCAAAACCCGTGCTAGCTACGTCTAGTTCAACAGTCGGGGAAGTGCTTCCTATGCCGACATAAGCGGTCTCTCTGGCGATTGTTATGGCGGCAGTATCATCGGCTAGGGTAGAGTTACTAGTGTCATGAACCCCAAGATTAAACTTATTAGTGCTGCCGTCATAGTGCATATAAGCACCTAGAAAATTTGCACTCCCTTCGATAAGTCTAATTTTTGATCCTGTCGCATTATTTCCATTGCACTGGATGGCTAAAGTAGAGGTATCATCGTCATTTAAATGTAATTTATAATACTGTGGATCAGTTGTTCCTATACCAACATTGCCATCCGTATCAATCCTAAACACTTCAGTGTCTTCAATTTCGATAGCAAGGTCACTATTGTTTATAATCTCCCAATCGTTACCCCCTCTTCTTAAATGAAGTTTTGCTTCGTGAGTGCCAGCGTCTTCATGTATGCATAGTGTAGTATCAGCACCATTTTTATAAATCTCAAGAAGACCCTTAGTTGGAACGGCACCTATGCCTACATCCCCGCCATCCTCGATAGTAAATACTTCTGTAGAACTACTATTTAAAAAGCGGGTTCTATTGGAACCACCCCTAAATTCTAATTGATCGCTAACTGATGACGCTCTAAATAAATCTGCGCGAACTGTTGATAGATCGAAATTTAGATGTTCTGAATTATTGACTTTTATTGCTTCTCCAGCAGTTGATACTCCGTCGATTAATAAGCGGCCACTGTGTAAATGGAGTTCGGCAGATAGACTATTTGTCCCTATCCCGACCTTTCCTGTAACGGTAAGAGTGTCCGTCCCAGTTATGTCAACGCTCTCAAATACTCCCGTCACTCCAGACAAGTATTGTCCTTGGACGGACATAGAACCCGTAGTCGTGTTCCCATTATTACAAACGTCTTGTAGCGTTTGCGTTTCTGCTGGGGAATCTCCCGAGAGGAGATAGGGCGTTCCGTTTAGCGTGATACGATCACCAACTCCTGTTCCTGCGACATCTCCAGAGACACTTACTCCAGAAGCGACAAAGGTTCCGTCTCTATTGAACTCATATCTATGAGTGCTAGCAACAGCATCACGAACATCTAAGTAAGCACCACCTAGATGATCACTGTCAGCCAAACAACCCATGCTAACCACAGGGATGCTTGTGGCGGCATTCATGCCAGCTTCTATGAATGCACCAGTAGATCTTACATATACGCTAGCATTACCTTTTGTTGTTTTGCCTAATTCTAATACTTGTTTCTGGTTATTAGAGCCATCATTATAGAGTTCAAAGTTTCTGCCGTGACCGACTCTAGCTTTCCAATGCGTCCAAGAGCCATGCGCTCTAAAATCGAGACCAAAATCATCATATCCAGCTACAGTTACAGTAGAATTGGGGGTATTATATCCGATTATACCAAATATACCGCTTCCACTGACATGTAAATCAGCTTGAGGACTATCTGTTCCTATACCGACATTACCGTCAGTGTCGATCCGCATTGCTTCGTTGAAGCCTCCGTCGTAGGTCTTGAATATCAACTCCTTTCCCGCCGCAATAGTGATGTCGTAGCCAGCGTTCGTGCTTGTGATGCTGTCGTGATCGTAGGCTAAGCCTTGCGCTCCGTTTAGCCTTATTTTAAAGGCATCGCTTACACTATTGTCGAGCTGCATCGTCCCCACGATGTGCAAATTATTCGTCGGAGCACTTGTCCCTATGCCGACCCTCTCGCCAAACAGTCCCGAAATACCAGAGATGTGCGGTCCTGTGGAGAGGATAGAAGTCGAAGTCGTGTGGCCACGGGTTGTAACCGTCTGAAGCGTGTCCGCTTCACCCGCGACATCTCCTGACAGGAGATAACCCGTTCCGTTTAGCGTGATACGATCTTCAAGACCCGTGCCAGCAACGTCGCCAGAAACGTGAAGTTTGTAAGATGGGTCTCTCGTCCCGATCCCAACATATTCGTCACCGCCATTATCTACGGTAATGGCATAGCTACCATAAGCATCCAGCAAAGAAATTCCGTTACCATCACCATAAAGGTAGCCTCGCGTGGTTCCTCCGTTTTTGATTCTAACTCCACCATAAGAACTGTCTGTGTTAACTATGATATAATCCCCCGCGACTTCAAGAGCCTCAGTTGGAGCATCTGTTCCTATGCCTACATTACCTGATTCAAGAATTGTTAACCTTTCGGTGAGAATGCTGCCTCCATGCACTCTTGTCGAGAGCGCCAAGCCAGCCCCATAACCAGCAGTTTGGGTTTTCTTTGCTTCTATTCTTCCGAATGTGGTTCGGCTACCACCCGCAGTGTATACCCCGAAAAAGTCAATTGCACCACCGACACCCGCTGCGGCAGAAGCAGTATCAGCAGCAATTATTTGTGTGCCGATACCAGCGACCTCCAGCGCACAATCATGTGTCCCAATTGGAGTCCCAACATGGACCCTTTCGCTAAATAGTCCCGTCACACCAGAGATGTGCGGTCCTGTGGAGAGGATCGAGCCTGTAGTCGTGTTCCCATTATTACAAACGTCTTGTAGCGTTTGCGTCTCTGCTGGCGAATCTCCCGAGAGGAGGTAAGGCGTTCCGTTGTTCGTGATTCTATTCCCGACGCCCGTTCCTAAGAAGCTGCCCGAACCCGAGATGTCACCTCTTACATCTAAAGTCGAGAGAGGAGCCGTTGTCCCTATACCGACCTTTTGATTGGTCGTGTCAATTCGAACGGCGACCTGATTATAAGAATCTTCAAAATCTATCCCATAAGTAGCCCAGAGCTTCGACCGACCGCTGCTTTTCCTTGCAATTCCCTGATTAGTATTTGTTAAGTATACTAGCGGGGTTATAACAGATCCTTGGCCATCAATTTTAGCAGCTCCAGCTTCGAAAAGAAAGTCCCAAGAACCTTTTGATGCATCTTCGATTAGAAGATTAATGTCAGGATCTGCGGCTGTCCCTATACCAACATTACCTGAAACGGTAAGAGTGGCTGCGCCAGTTATATCAACAGTCTCAAATACTCCCGTTACTCCCGACAGATATTGCCCTTCGACGGAAATAGAATTCGTTGTCGTGTTTCCTCTATCCGTAACGGTCTGAAGAGTATCCTCGTCATAAGGATTGACTCCCGTCATCACAGGGACTCCGTTTAGATAGAGTCCACTTGTCGATTCAACGTAGACTCCATCTTCGAAGTGGAGTCCTAATGTATTAGCTCCCGAAGAAAGAGCGTGGGTTACAGAACTATCAGAGAAAACAAATGCCCCAGTATGCCCAGCTTGGACATAAGAATGATTGCCGCCTACTACTCCTCTGTCTGCTTCTATTTTATTGTCGCTGCCGCCCATGATTACGGCCATGTCGCCAGAGATCTCATGGTTTATGCCACCAGCGATGACGTTGTTCTGGCCCCTGATAACATTTGATCCACCAGCGCCGATGAAACTATAGATGCCTCCCTCATGGATGGTGTTACTTTGGCCACCAACAATAACGGAGTTTGTCGCTTTTAATGTGTTATCGAAGCCACCCCCTAAGACTCCTCCTGCCGCACCAGAAACTAAGTTGTCATAACCCCCAGCAATAGTGGCATAATCAGAAGATAAAATATCATTATTATATCCCCCCATACTAGAAGAATAATCACTTCCAGTGACATCAATTCCTGAGCCTCCACCAATAAAGTTAAAGTCGCCACCCGATATGTTATTGATGATTCCCCCCGCGATTACATCAAAGTCGCCGCTTATCTGGTGATTTGCTCCACCAAGGATAGCAGAACCAGTAGAATTAATCTTACTGTTAGCGGCTCCAATATTTGCTTTTGCTACATTAGAGGCATCAAACGGAAATTGTGGATTTGACGTTCCGACGCCCACGTATCCTGCCGAAGTGCCCACTCCTACCGAAAGGATTGTGGCGCTCGCATCGGGAGAGTAAACCTCAAATGAATTTGTCGATTCAACAGCACTTGTTCCGATACCAACGCTGGGGAGGTTTAAATAAGAATCGTTGGAGGAATTAGTATCTATATTGACTAATTTACTTCCTGCTGCGTCGGTCGCTTCTATTATTGCGTTTTTACTTGAATCGCTATAAAGCTTAATACTGTCGGCTTCGGTGTCGTCTTTAAGGGTAAGATAACCCATATCATCAGCACTTGCTCCAAGCCTACCTCTCTCTTCAGTGCCATCAGGATTTAATACTACCGTGTATCCTCTTTTGTTGGCATCGCTACCCATTTTGGCGCTGTCATTACCATCTGTGTCCTTAGCTTTACTCACACCGCCATTGGCGTCTACGCTTAAGGTGACTTGTTCTGTGTCGCCATCGGGATTGTAGATATTCAGCTTCCCCGCCTTGGCTGTATCGCTACCTAGTTCGACGCTGGGCTTCGCTAAAGTATCCCTTAAGGTCATTAGACCCGCAGCGAAAGCGTCTCCTCCTATAGTAACAATAGCATTAGTTGTATCACCGTGGTCATAAATATCTACCCCCCCATCATCAGCGCCCTCAGTGACAACAGTGAGAGGTGCTGTCGCGGCTAGAGGGCCACCATAAGTTGTAGGTATTGTTGTTGTGCTACCTTTTTCTGTAACCTCCTGAAGAGTTTGGGTTTCTTCTGTAGAATCTCCAGTAAGCAGGTATGGTAGACCTCCTGGACCCGTTAATCTTCCACCATCTCCCGTTCCTGTAGCGTTTCCGCTACTGACAGTCAAACAATGTATATCTAAACACCCATCTATAGTTTGGTCACCGAAATTACCCACATAAATAGCTCCCCCTTGAGGATCTCTCTCTAAAATAACTTCTCCTATGGTTTGTGCTCCTGTTGCATAGCTATTAGTTGTGAGTTGGTTACTAAGATCGATTTTAAAATATAGGCCCGTGTTTTCAACTATGCCATCGTTAGAGTAGAAAGAAAAGGTTTGCGGCCCTTTCGACTGTAGAAGGGGTTGAAGAGAAATCAGATTTCCTTCATTAGGGGTAAAGGTTTCTTCTCCCGTTTTTGCGTAAAGAGCAAAACCACCATAATCGGTATAAGTTGGATCGTTTTCAACATTTATTTGAATGTCTATCTGGCCCGTAATTCCCGAGGTGTTAACTACTTGTTGATTAAAAAACCTTACTGCGTCGATGGCATCTTCAGCGGCCATTCCCGCTGTGTCGGGGGGTGGGTAGTTCGCAGGATTATCGGATTCGTTTAAATATGTCTTTCCCTTACTTTGGTAATATAATTTGTCTATATATATTTGATCATTACCATATAAATAGAGTTCACTTGTCTGAGTGGTGCCGTTATAGTTAACGACTTCGTTTCTTATCGCAAAATCTTTAGTGTAGGCTCCAAATACATCTTCATTCTGTGATTTGGTAAAAGTAAAAAAAGAGTCTGTGGTTGTTCTGTAATTAGGGTATACAACATTCCCAGCGATATCTAAAATGCTTATTTTCTGGTGCTTAATAAACGGATCTTGAGTAATGGCAGAAGAGGTTTTCAATACCGCTCCAGCGGGGTTTTCTAAACCAAAATGGACGGTGACATTTGCTTTTTTATGTATTCCGCTTCCTATTGTTGTAGATATGAGATCGCCTGTATCTACATCGAAAACAGTCTTAAATTCCTTAACATCCTTGGTGGTGAAGGCTCCCTCGTAATAATTGCTGATGGAAGAGATTCCGACACCTACTTTCCCTGTGTGGGGGTTATATGGTCCTGTATATATTGCGTATAGAGCGCCACTGTAAGTCTCGTTTCTAGATAATTTATAGGGGGTCTCGTCCCCTACATTCACATAGCCAGTACCGTCCCCCCTAACATCTCCAATTGGGGTAGCTCCTCCGATCACTGTCCCTGTGGAGATATATTGATCCACAGCTGGGGTGGTATAGGTTGCGGGTAATGTTATGCCCACTCCTACCATATTAATAAAGCGAACTTCCGACCATTGGTCAGTGGTGGCTATGGTATGGAGGTATCCTCCGTACCCAGTCGCTCCTGTCGCGTCATCATAAGCCCCCGAGCAATAAGCCCAAGCTCCGTCGTCTAGAACGTTCTTTAAAATCGTGTAACCCTTTTCCATCATATTTCCATAATCTCCACTGTGTTAACAAAAGCACTATTGAAAAGTAAAAGTTCATCGTAAACCACGAACATTCCTGAACAATCATAAGGAGAATCAAAAAAAGCATTAACGTTTCCATCTCCCCCTTTATTTCCTAATGCGTTTACACAGAAATTAAAGACGCCCACTTGACTTAAACCCTCAAATATATAACCTGTGTTAGGGTCAGCTATAGAGGCAGCTATAGAGTCCTCTATTACCGTCCCATTGGGTTGAGTTAAGCGGACGTTATAACCTGTGCTTTCTGAGACTCCAGTCCACGTTCCTGTAATAGAGAAAGTATCATTAGTAACATCGGGCTCCCCTGTAGTAAGCAAGTCTAGTACGGGGGAGTCTAGAGTGCTGTACTTTATGCCATTGATAGTTTGTGCCACTTGGTAGCTATAAGTATTAGCCTTGTTTTCTATGCTTATATTTTTTTCAATTAAATTATATTTACCCGTATCGTATTTGGTGGCAGTAACGAGGTATTCATTTGGAGCGTCCTCCTTCATTGAGATGACTTTGTAAATAAAGGGGCTTGCATCAATGAGTTCAAACTTCGCAGGGCTTCCTAGTTTTACGAAAGGCAAGAGCTGCGGCTTATCAAATCCCGAAAGGACGCTCCCATAATCCTTAATTAAAATCTCCCCAGTAACAGATAATACATTCATCTGATCAGGGGAAACCGCAGAAATTTCTGAGTTCAAAACTCCATCATACGCCTTCCCAAAACCACTAAATCCTGAAAAGGGAGTGGGTGAACCACCTCGGTGATCGCCTCCTTCAACCCACGGCGAGAGTTTTCCCGTATTAAATTGGTTTAAACTTTGAGCGCCAGTTAACTCCGCGATAAAATCCCCCGAACCTAAATCAAAGGCTCCCGCGTTCCCCTCTCCCGTTCCTGATGCAAATGTCCAGCCTGTCGCCTCCGTCTGAAAGTAAAGAAATGTCCCACTAACACCTGTATACAGACCGTATTGTTGATAGAGGTCAGATTCAGGCCCCTGCTCCACATTATAACCTGTTGTGTAACCTGAAAATTGGTAATCCCCTGTATATCTTACCCATGGGGGGGGAGTCGGGGGAGATGCTTCGAATCCAGTTATAGTAAAACCCTCATAGCGGTATCTTTTAATCCAATTGATTTCATCTATATCTTCGATTGTATCGCGTCCTGTGGGATTGTAGACGGTTAGTCTCCCCGTCATGTCTTTCTCCACAAAAGTGTTGCTTAAACGAATTGTTTCGGCTTCTAAATCTACCGCCAGCACCTTACCAAAATTAGCTTTATTAGTTTTTAATTCGTCCTCAATATTTATTAAATCTCCAGGTTGACAAAGGAGGCTTTCGAGTCCAGCTGTAAAAGCTACGGTTTGGTTTTCATCAATTGAGGAAAAGATTCGGTGTTGACCCACTCGATTGGCCATTGCGCGAGAAGTTATGCCTACCCCTTCTATTCGGGTTTTAAAAATACCCCTTTCTCTAAGGTCTTCTTCGTCTTCTACGACTTCTAGTTTTGGAACAAAGTTATCGAAGCGGTCTTTAAAGCTTACTTCTATGGTATTGAATTGCTGGTCCCTTCTATTGTTTGAATAGAAAAACTGGCCATCTTTTACCGATTCATTAGTGAATAGATTGGTGGTCCTTCTCGGGCGGTCGTCTACAAAATTTATTTCTGAGTTTCCGAAGAAAACCCTTCCCCTAAATAGTCCAGCGATGGTGTTAATCGCATCATAGAGTTTTTGTCCTTGTTGGAAAACCACATTGCAAGAAAATCTAGGTTCCAACCCCCCGTGGCCATCGGTTACTCCCTCAAAGTAACCGTTATCGTCTACAGCGTCACAAAATCTTCCTATTTTATATAGCTGCCATTTGTTAATTTTGTCTTCATCAATATGACTTCCCATGCCATAACGATTATTAGTGAGAATATCATATAAAATCCAAGCAGGATTATCGGTCCACATTAATTTGGTATGAAACCTTCCATCCCAATCTCCTTCGTATATGAGTTTACGGCTTTTAGAGGCATCATCAAACTCCTCAGTGCTCTTATAATACCTTTTATCCTTTCCATTTATATCGTCAGGAAAATAGTTATTTGGAATCCTTACTAATTTTAATTTGCAATCGTAACTGCGTTGAGGAACAGAAGAAAAAGATCTTGAGTCCAGCTTTGTCCCCACAATAGCTGAAAAGGGATAATGCAGATTTGATTCGATAATCTCAGTAACCTTGTAAAGATTCACCACTTTACTTATCAATATAGAATTACTTTCGAAAGATAATTTAGTTACCTTAACATAGCGGTTTTCTGGCTGTTCTTGGTCAGCGTTTCCCACTATAGTAGTATTTTCATTTACTCCTCTTACCTCTCCTTGATTTATGAGAGGCAGTTTAAAGGGGACATTGAGGGAGGTTCTTGTATCCGCGCTACCCACACTAATAACGTAGTCTTTATTACCTCTGGTTTTCTCATTATCGGGATTTCCAATATCAATTAATGTTTGCCCCTCTATTAGGGCTACTATTCTAAAGGTGTGGGATTCGAACGTCTTTTCGTTGGTCCCCGTCTCATTTTTTCTCCTCCCTATTGTCCCTGTTTCTACTTCTATATTTAGAACTGTAGGGAACTTAGTGTTGATGTCCATGTCGTCGGCGTCTCCGTCGTCACCAGCATGAAAAACATCATCGACATTATTTATCAGGGTGTCATTCAAAGACTGTACGTTTAACGTAATAAAAACCGACGTTACATTGGGGTTGTATACAGTATGAACAACAGGAATCGCTTTTTCATCCCAATGTGCTAAAGAATTCTTTCCCCATGAAGAATAGTTTTTAACGTCCTCATTACCACTCTTTCTCCTATCGTCACTTCCTTCGTGTAGGGGAAGGCCATCCGCCATATCTAGGTTGAAATTCTCTGAATCTTCGGTTAATACTCGATTGCGAGTAAGTAAGTATTGATTTTGAGAAATCCTTTGCGGTGCAAAGCTTTGACTGCCTGCCTGCTCCTGAAGGTCAATTGGCCACATGAGCGGATCGCTTGCTCGCTCCGTTCTGAATGGCCCAATAAGCGCTGCGCTATAAATGTGGTCTATAAATATTTTCCTAAAGTTAGTTAAAGGCTCTTGGAATTCTTCTCCTCTTTTAATTTCAGCTAAAACGTTACTATAATTAAATTTTAAATTATTCTTTCTTTGGGAAAGGAAACTGGAGGTTCTGAGGGAAGTCAGCAATCCCCCACTTTGAAGCTCAGTGTCTCCGCTTTCTAAGCTATCGTGTAAGGCTCCCCACGCAAGTGCTTGTTTGGTGTAACGTAGGGAGTGTATTCTTGCTAGCTCCGCGACAACGGCCTCGGGCCATGCACTTTCATAAACATAAAGAGTTTTGTCCCCCGAGTAACGGTGATACTGCATTGAAGGTCTAAATGTATACATAATAAAACCATGCATTTTACCCGTTAGATTTCCCTCCGCGTCCACTTCGGGGCAGCTTACATCCTTGACAGATTTAGAGTCCGACGAAGTAGGGGAGGAGAACCACTCGTCTGCGTTCGTGCTCAACTGGTGATACGTGCCATAGTTGGTATAAAAATCTCCTCCATTCCCCATGGGGACATGAGATGTCTCGGTGGAATAAGGCATAGCCCCCATGGAAGATACTTGCCCTTCATCATTTAAAACAGACCTATTAAGACTCGCATTATCCTCCTCACTAATCTTGGCTATCATTAACACGTTGTAATATGGCAGAGGATCTTTAAGCAACGTGGTGATGTTTTTGTCTGGCGTCCACCCCATGTTTTCAAGGGCTCTTCGCGCTAAGGTTTCTTGGTATGGGTTTCTCTCTCCTGCACCCCCCTCCCTGCTGTTGTTATATAACTCAAGGATGGCATCTAGTTCTGGTTGAACGAATTCTTGGGCGTAGTCCAATCCTTCACTAAAAAGCCCCCAAAAACTCGAGTCCTGCCCCAACATGGGTGAGTATGATGTGAAAAATTTAGAGGTTCCTAAAGTGGTCCCATCCGTCCAAAACAAAGACCTTGGCCCATTCAACCCCGTCCCGAGTCTGTACTCCCAAGGTTTTCTTTGTCCAACGGGATAGGCTACATCTCTATAAGATGCATTAGTTGCGCTAAAGGGGATTTCTCCGTCCCCGATGTCCTGCCCCGATAGCTGATTTCCATCGAGCCACATATGAAAGGTCTGGGAGTCAAGGGGATCAGGGGCAGTATATTTTATAAAAGCCCTAATATATAACGCGGCGTCGAGGAGACCTAAGGGGTCGGTAGTGAGCCAATGTCTGTTGTTTCTCCTAAACGCTATAAGCAGGAGGTTTACTTGGTTATGTGGAGTGCCCTCGCTCTCCACCCATGACACCACTCCCTCTGAGCCTTGAAAATCCAGAGCGGTTACCATGTCCTGAGTTTGCTGTTGGAGCGCTTTGCAAAAATTTATGAGCGATTTTATTCCTGTGTCGTTTGTATTAGCCAAGCCCATCGAATATTCTGACATATTCTCTGCTTCTAGGCGCGTAAGAGTGCTGTTGTCCGCTTCTATTGCTACCGCAGTATCGTCCAGATAAACTCCTTGCAGAACGTTTAGTCCATCCATTAGGTCTCCCTGCGAATTAACAACCCCCGCGATTGGCCCCTCGCTGATCAGGTCAAGAGTTTCAGCATAACTATGAGAAGCCCCATATTGTAACTCTCCCATCTTCGGGGGATTGTAAACAGGGGGTTCAGGCTTCTCCTGCTTCTTAGCCCCAGCAATCTGTAATTTTTTTAAGATATGGTTCATCTTGCGATCACATTTGGCTAGTGTTACTTTGTGCGTCATCCCTTGGAGTTAACACCCCCTTAGTTTGGGTGTGTTGGGGATAAGATTTGATGGTTGCCTGTATTACCTGAGACCCCACTTTTAAGCGTCCATATCCAAGAGGTAGGGGCGCTCCCTGATTCGCTGTATTGACGTTGTTGCCAAAAATCATAGACGATTTAGATGCCGAAGCAGTTCCTTCTACTTGTTCAGTGTCGGGAGCGGGAGTTAAAGCATAAGTAATGGCTGCAAATATTACAGCTAGGGCGACATTGGCCAAAAATGTTCCGCCCACAAGCCAACCGATGATAGGAACCAATGGGCCTCCTCCCACAATGGCTGGAACCAAGTCAATGGTCTCAACGTTATCTAGATTTTTTAGATTTCCGTGATCATTAAGCCTTTTTTTATTGATAATAATCTCATATACAAGCCCCTCTTTTTGTAATTGCACAATTCTCGGGAGAAAACCATCCCTATTGGCGTCAATGGCGTGGAGAATATTTTTGGGATTACCTATCTGGAGACGGAAATCTCTCCCGTATTCCTTTCCCAAAATTCCATGTAGTTTTACCCGTGTCATGCTACAGCCTTAATCCGTTCTAGTATCTTTACATCTGCTTCTATGTTTTCGGGGGTATAAATATTAATTTTTTTACTGTTTAGGCTATATATTAAAAATGGCTGGCAACAATTTTCGGCCATCTTTACATCAAACTCTGATGCGCTTTCGTCCCCAGCAATATGGCTATGAAAAATAGCGACCATTGTATGACAATCTTTAAAAAGCAAATAATTTAAAGGATTGATTATAAAAAGAGAAGAAGGGTTGGGGGAGATGTTCTCTTCTTGTTGGACTATATATTGCTTTACGTTATAATCGTAGCCCAGAAAACCACAGATTTCTCCTCTTAAATTTTGATGAGAAAGTTTCTTGATATATTCAAGAGCCTCCCGTTCCTTTTTAAAACGTTCCATCTCTCCCGTAGTTAAACCCATCAGTTCCTGGGAATCCTCCGAATCGTGGGTTGGGTGTCGTAGGATTGTTAACCATCGTCAGGGAAGAGAAACTATAAGATTGATCGACTCCTGAATAACTTCCACTCCCCGTTAAGTGATAGCCTCCCGTGTGCCCATCCAACAATGCCCCAGTAGGATAGGAGGGGCTTCCTATATTACCTGTGGTTCCCGACCACCACGCGACCAAAGTGCCCGAGCCCCACAACAGCGGAGCTGCATCCTCAGGTAGACCGTCGCCCGTCCCCCCCGTTAAAGTGCTCATCCCTCCTGTGCATTCTACGTATGGCCGTGGGGCATAATCATAGGGAGAGACCTCGCCCACAGGGGCGGGAATTTGCTTCCTTAAATACCTTATTTCTTCGGAGTTTAACGCTCTATTCCAGAGCCCCCACATTCCTATGTGCCCATTCATAGTGGCTAGGTTAGCGGTGCTTTCTGGCCAATTCGTGGCTGTGCCGTCAGGCCATGTACCTTGTTGTCTCCAAAATTCCTGTGCCCCAATCATAAATGTTTGAGGGAGACATGGGTAAAGGGTCTCGTTATGGGGATACCCAGCTACCCTGTCTGCCCACGAAGCAAAGTTACCAATATTGTCCACTTCGTCGGTCTCATCGATTACCCACCCCCGTCCATTTATCCAATACGACAGCCTAGTAAGAAAGGTTTCTGTGTCTCCTCCTTCCTCGTCACGGGCGAGCGCAGCGTCGTTGTCGAGAAATTGCTTGGCTCCCGTGGAGTTTCTAATAGCAAAGTGGTGCCATTCTTCATTTTCCTGTTGGGCTGGCTGAATAAAACCTAGTCTAGCGTATCGAAAAGCGGTGCTGGGCGTATTACTTGAATCGTTAAGAGAATACCCAATGTATTGTAATTGGATTCGTTTGTTCGCGTCTTCGTGATTCCACACGGAATTTCTATTAATATTCAGAAATCTACTTGCTGGAAAAGAACCCCCCTCTGCTGGACTGGTGCTAAAAATACCCGCCCCGCGAGGGGAGTTGTCATTTATATTTACCCACCCCGCCAGAGTCCACTCTTTTCGGGGGTCTAATACTCCTGTAACGTCAGCTTCTGTTGTATGAAAGCATCCGCTATTTGTAGTGATTTTACTATTCTCAGGGCTTGCCATTCCCGATAACCTAACTGAAGGGAAGCTGCTTGTTATGGTTGGCCCCCTAAAGCCCACCTTCTCATTTGAATTAAATCTCTTTTGACACGCGCCAAACCTTTTACTGCAACCATCTTTTTGCCAGAAACTGGGGTTTTTTTCAGGATGTTTCCCTACGTTGCTATCCGCTACAGATATATAAACAGTTTTAAGGGGCACTCCCTCCGAATTAACATCGCCTTGTGGGGGGAGGAGAATGGTGGGGCTTTTTACTACAACTATATTTCCCTTACTGTATTCTGTATTTGTATTCCAGACAATACTTTGGTCACTAAAGAAGTCAGTCTGAGAGTTAACGTCAGTGGGATCTGTAGGAGGGGCTGGTGGAGGAGTATAAATGGGTACGACTCCATCACCATTTGCATCTTGGAAAGGTGTTTCATTCTCTCGCTCGACAGGGAATCCCTCGTATCGACAGCCCTCCCCTCTATATTGCCAATAACAAAATCTAGCTTGGATTCCCCTAGCGTTGACACTAAAGCTTTCTAAGTCTAAAGGAGAATTCAATTCAAATTCTACAAATATCTTAGACTCTTGAGTCTTTCTCCCCATTATCCACTCCTCACTAAGCAGTTCAGCTTTACTATCTGCTACCCCGAATGGATTTCCTCCGTCAAAGTTGTCATCGTCTAAAAATTTAACCTGAACCTTTTTCCTGATAATCTTTGCTTGTATTAGGTCTTTATAATTTTGGAGCAGATTGGTAATAATATTATTTTTATTGGCTACCCTTATTTTGGGTCGCGCCATCTTGCCGTCTCCCAATACATTAAACCCTTCGCTTTCAATGGCGAGAGGGATATATTGGACTCCTTGCCATTTTATTGCTTTATCAAAAATAGATCCTCCGTGAAATCCCATAAATAAGGTGGGCTTGTTGATTCTATCAGGGTAAACTCTAAACAACTCCAACACAGCAGTAGGCTGGAGATCTAAAAGACTACTCGCCGCTTTATTCTGTCCTTCTGCCGCCATATTTGTATTTACACTTTATTATTATATAATATAATAAAGAAGTGAAAATTACACAGCTAAAATCCGCCGATCCAAGGCTGTGGGACGAGTTCTGGGATTTTTTTATTAGGTCTAAACCATATGATCTAGAAAATATTCATTCCCCCCATTTAAAAAGGAAAAAAATAGAGGGTTTGTTTTCTTTCTATTGTGATACCTGCCACGTTTATGTGGCAGAAGAGAATTCTAAAATAAAGGTGGTAGCCTTTATCGCTGAATATCCATCATGCTTAGATGTTACCTTTATATTTGGGGTGAGTAAGAGCTTCAGCAGCTTGGATCTTGTGTCTACAACACGCGCTATTTTTGATCTAGCCCTGAAAAATCACAATAAAAATTATATTAAAAGCGAAATACGAAGAAAGCACAAGGTAAAATCTTATAAAAAATGGATTGAAAGATACGACAAAAGGGTCATAATATTCAATGACGAGAAAAAAAGTGTAGTTTGGTGTAAATCAGAACGTATGAGTGTAATATTTAAGGTGGTCGGAACAAACAAGACCACAGAACACCTAATGGGGAAGGAAGCTTCGCTAGGACATACCCGCAAGGGACCACGCCATGTAGTGCGAGAACTTTTTTTC
>Ga0080013_1003778_pt1 | contig 15489 bp, 27 predicted proteins | sample ETNvirenome_6_85_FD_69236 | JGI IMG/M metagenome (GOLD analysis project Ga0080013, IMG submission 69236) | Marine viral communities from the Pacific Ocean - ETNP_6_85 (SPADES assembly) (version 2) | ecosystem: Environmental > Aquatic > Marine > Oceanic | place: Pacific Ocean | collected 2013-06-19
GTACAGATGCCTAGTTGTGATATGTCTGGAGAAGAGGCTATAGCTTGGGCCAAACACATCTCTAAATTTACAGACGGTAATACTAAACTTGGACTAAAAATTCCCCCATACCATAATATTCTTAAACTCATTCCTGAGCTTGGGAACATTATGGAAACCAATGTGACAGGAGTAGCAGATGCAGCAACAGCCTTGTCGTGTTTTTCTTTTGGTCCTCGCTATGTAAGTATTATTCCTGGAAGAATGGAAGAGGCTGGGATCAATGCTAAAGAGCATTTACTTTTAGCCCAGCAGCGTCTACACTTTACACAATCAGATATTATATCAGGAAGTATGAGAACTGTTGAGGGTTTAAAGATGACAGTGGAGGCCGGAACAGTCCCCACTATTGGGAGTAGGGTGTGGGACCAATTGATTGATCCTGAGTTTAATTTAGAAGAGTTTTTAGAAAACACGGGTGAGGTCTATAATATGGGGGACGAGGCATCTACTCCCTTAACTGTGGTAGTTGATGAAAGAAATCACAAACTTTCAAAAGACTTTTTCACACAAATGGACGAGTTAGGAAGCCAAGTTTACAAAGAGTGGCTATAATAGAGCATGAAAGTAAAATTTAAAAAATTATATCCTGAGGCAACAATTCCTACTAAGGCGACAGAAGGAGCAGCCGCATATGATTTATATTCTGTTGAGACAGCTTATATTCCAGCGGGTGAAATGGTGACAATTGGAACTGGACTTTCATTAGAAATTCCTAAGGGTTGGAAGGGAGAAATTTATTCTAGGAGTGGGTTTGCCTCTAAGGGTATTGTCGTAGCTAACTCTCCAGGGAAAATTGATAGTGATTACCGAGGAGAAATCCAAGTTCTTCTTCATAATATTCGGAATCAAGATATGGCAGCTATTGGTCCAGGAGAGAGGATTGCTCAACTTGAATTAAATCCTGTGTATGATATTGAATTTGAAGAAGTTGTTGATTTGAGTACAACGGAGAGAGGAGATATGGGTTTTGGTTCAACAGGTTATCACTAAAAAGAATATCCCGAAGAAAAAACAATCAAAACCTAAGAAGCATCAGACAATTGTATTATGTATGATTGTAAAAAATGAAGCTACGGTCATTGAACGTTGCTTTAATTCTGTGAAAGGGATAGTAGATTATTATGTAATCTGTGACACGGGCTCTACTGATGGAACTCAGGATGTTATTCGTGCATACTGGGAGAAGAATAAGCTTAAAGGAGAAGTTCTTGATCGACCGTGGGTAAACTTTGCTCATAATAGGCAAGAGGCTTTTGATGAGGGAGCAGGTAAATGTGATTACATCATGACCATGGATGCTGATGAGGTTTTTGTTCCTTTTGAAAATGGATCCCCTACGCTCACCAAAAAAATTGAAACTCTTCCCAAATTTGTGTGGGATAAAGTTGATGTAAGAACCTGTATGGGTACTTTTTTTTATAATCGTATTCAGTTTTTTAAAAACGGACTGAACTGGAAATGGCACTATCCAATTCATGAAGTATGTACAGCGGATAATTATAAGAGCAGGGGGGTATTAGATGATTGTTGTATTATTCCTACGGCAGAGGGTGGTAGGGCTAAAGATGGAAAAAGATTTCTAAGAGATGCTTTTATTCTTGAAAATTATCTTATTGACAACCCAAAGTGTGCTAGAAGTTGGTTTTATCTTTCTCAATCTTACCACAACGCGGGGGAGATAAATAAAGCTATTCCTCCACTATTTAAAGTTTTAGAGTTTAGTGCCTGGGATGAGGAAAAATATTTAACTTTCCTACGAATAGGAAAACTTAAACTAGCTCAGGGGAAATCTTTTTTTGACGCAGAGTCTTATTTTTTAAAGGCACATCAAGAGAAACCCACAAGAAGAGAGCCTTTGTTTGAGCTTTTACGATACTACAGAAAAACAGATCAACATCATTTAGCAATACTGTTTGGAGAAAAAGCGGTAAAAATTTCATTTCCTCTTAAAGATGTTTTATTTGTAGAGGCAGATGTTTATGAGTGGCGTGTAGAGGATGAATTATCCGTTTCTTACTATTGGACAGGTCGTTATCAAGAATCGTATGATTTATGTTATAAAATTTTAAATAATAAATCGGCACAAATACCTGTTGGTGAGAGAGATAGAATTAAAAGTAATTTAGATTTTAGTAAGGAAAAAATAGTATAATGGATGACATAAATCTATCGCTAATGGGGTATGCCATAGAACAGGCGAATAAGTCAACTCATAGATTTCCAACTGGAGCAGCTATAGCTAAGGGTAAAAGAATTTTATCGAAAGCCTATAATATAAATAAGACGCATCCAAAGTTTGGATCTGGAGAATACAAAACACTTCATGCTGAGGGTCACGCTATTTGGAAAGCTGTTCGCCAGAGGGTTGATCTTTTGGGATCAACTATTTATGTGTATAGACAAAATAATAATTTAGCAAAACCTTGTCCTTGTTGCATGGGTTTAATTCATAAGTATGGAATAAAGGAAATAATTTACAGTGGACACTAATAGACAAAGAGTAGAATATATTTGGTTAGATGGGAATTATCCTCTTCCTCAACTGAGGAGTAAAACTCGTTTTATTGAGAAGAAATCACCTATTCCTAACTGGAATTTTGATGGGGGATCCACCAAGCAAGGAACTCTTATAGATTCAGATCGCTGCTTGAAGATGGTGAGAACATATAAAGATCCTTTTATCAAGGATGGTTTGCTTGCTTTTTGTGAGGTTTCATATCATGATGGAAGTCCCCATGAAAGTAATTCTAGATTTCATCTTCGTAATTTGAGTGACTCTGATCCTGTTGAAGAGGGTTATCTTGTTGGATTTGAACAGGAGTTCACTTTTATTAATCCAGCTAGTATGGAACCTTTAGGTCTTCTTCTTTCTCCAAAGGAACAAGGACAGTATTATTGTGGTGTAGGTTGTATGAATCAAATAGGCAGGTATGTTCTAGATGATTTTGAATGTGCCTGTGCTAAAGCTGGGCTTAAGCTTGATGGTGTTAATGCTGAAGTTATGCCAGGACAGTGGGAGTTTCAGACCCATGCCCAAGGTCCGTTACAAGCTGCTGATGATTTATGGGTGGCACGATATCTTTTAGATAGAGTATGTGAGGATAAACCTCTTATCGTTTCTTACGATCCAAAACCTGCTGATGAGTTTAATGGAGCAGGATGTCATACCAACATTTCTACCTCTAGTATGCGAAAAAGTTTTAAGGCGGATACGTGGACTCCAATTATGGAACAGCTAAAGAAGGATCATGAAAAGTATATTGAAATTTGTGGAGAGGGTCTGGAACGAAGAATGACAGGAGCATGTGAAACTTCTGATTTTAAAAAGTTTACATGGGGAGTAGGGGATAGAGGAGCGTCTGTTCGTATTCCCCAACTCGTTGTGAACTCAGGGTTTGGATACTTTGAAGATCGTAGACCTTGTGCTAATATAGACCCCTATAAGGTACTTTATTCTCTAATTTCTTCTATAAAAAAGGCAAGTCTTCTATAATAGAACATGGATAAAGATGTTTTAAAACGCTTGGGGAATGCTGGGTTGTTGTCCGAACAAGTCCACAATCTTGGGTTTGTAGGAACAGGGAGTTACGCTCTTAACAAGATTATTTCTGGGGATTACACTAAAGGAATTCCTATAGGAATGATCACTCAGTTTATTGGGGAGTCTAGTACAGCTAAAACTGTATTTGGTACTCATATTCTTAAGGAAGCACAAGCTAAGGGTTACTATTCTATGATGGTGGATAGTGAAAATGCTTACAATCCTGAGTTTGCTACTCACCTGGGAATTGATCCTGACACTTTAATCTATGCCGCTCCTGAAACTTTGGAGGACTCTTTTCAAATTATTCAGGAGACAACTAAGGCTATCAGAGAATCTGATAAAGATACTCCTATTGTGATTGTGTATGATAGCATTGCTGTCTCTCCTTCTAAGGCTGAGTCTGAAGCTGATAACTTTGAGGGGAATAATATGCTGGGTGCAATCAGAGCAAAGACTACGGGAGCGTGTTTGCGTAGAATTAATCCCATCCTTCGTTTGAGAAAAGTAGCCTTAGTTATTATCAACCAAATTAGAAATAAGGTGGGAGTAATGTATGGAAGTCCTGACACTATGGCAGCAGGGGGTAAATCATTAGAGTACTACTTGGGCGTAAATTTGAAGTGTATTTCAAATAAGACTACTGATTTGATTAAAGATGATAACAAGAATGTAATAGGGATTCAGGGAAAATTAAGGAACACCAAGAATAAGTGTTCTATTCCTTTTAAGGAGTGTGAGTTTGAGTTATTGTTTGATGAAGGTTTAAACCCCTATTCAGGCGTATTGAAGCAGATGGAAATTGATGGACATGTTGAGCGGAATGGAGCATGGTATACAGTTGTCGCCACAGGGAAGAAGTTTCAGTCTAAGGAATTTGTGGAAATGCTCCAACCCCCTGTCGATGAAGGGGTTGCACCAATCGCAAAATTTTTAGAGATTTAGCTTGCATTCGCTGAATACTTTGCTATAATAGAGCGTGAAAGGAAAAATCAGCGATGACCAACGAAACTCCTAACAAGGATCGTACTTTTGAGATCCTGTCGAAGCTCATCGACGATGTTTTTTCTACCCACTATAACAAGGAGAAAAAGATGCAAGTTGAATCTACAGATACTCCTCTTCAGGAGCAAAAAGAAAATCCCCCCATGGCCCAAGACCCCCGTGGAAATTCCAAGTACGAAAATATTCCCGATTATGTCCAGCAAACTGGTAAGCGATTTCGGATGACCAAGGACCAGAAGCAACGTGGACTTACTCGTTACGAAGCTTTTAACGAAACCTTTGGAGGTAATAACTGATGATTAAGAACGAAGAACTGCTGCGGCAATACGCCCCTGCTGCTTTTGCACAGGCTCCTGAGGATGGTCGCGTCTCTGATCGCTACACCTTCCTCCCTACCACAGACATCCTTGAGATCCTTCAGGATTGCGGTTGGACAGCTTGGTCGGCTCAACAGGTAAACGCACGTACTTGGAGTAAGGATCATGCCAAGCACATTGTTCGTCTTCGCCATGAAGATCTGGGTATGAAGTCTTTTGGTGTTGGTGATTCCTTCCCTGAGATGCTCCTTACTAATGCCCACAACGGGCTGGGTGGGTATACCCTTCAAGGTGGGATCTTCCGTATGGTGTGCTCTAACGGAATGGTAATCTCCGAATCGGACTTTGGTAAGATTCATATTCGTCATATTGGTTTTGAGCCTGAGCAAGTTAAGGATGCTTCGCGCCAACTCGTCATGACCGCGTCTCGAATTTCGGACAAGATTGACAGTTGGCAAAAGCTGGAACTCACTCCGCGTTCCCGCTCAGACTTCTTTGCTGATGCTGCTAGGATTCGTTTTGGCGATGCCACACATAGCGATCTAATTCGCGAAGTTTCTCAACCCCGTCGAGAAGATGATCGAAAAACAGATCTTTGGACTACTTTTAATGTGGCCCAAGAGAACATTATCAGAGGCGGTTATGTGAATGGCGGCACCCGCCGCATGGTTCGTCCGATTACTAATATTCAAAAAGATGTTAAATTTAACTCGCAGTTGTGGGATTTGGCTAGTACATATAGTGAGAGCGCAGTAGCTCTTAATTAGAGAAAAGAGGAGGGAGGGGAAAGACTCCCCCTCCCTTTATCCCAATATGTATGACAACTTCTCGTTTCAGCAACCTCTTCATGAAGAACCAGACGGTACTTATATAACTGTTGGGCAGTTGCAATTTTTTCTTAATCGGAAAGACGGTGAAGAAAAATTTAAAACCTCAGATGCAGAGTTTATTGAATATTATAATCTGTGCAGGGTATATAATGTAGTATCTAAAATCATGGAAGATGATGAAGACGCTGCTATAATGTTTTGGGATGAAAAGAAACAACTTGTTTCTTTAGGCTTTCCAGAGGATGGAGAGGTCGCGGACACTCTTTCTAAAGTTGAAAAACACTCTACGTTTCACAAAAAAGAAAAAGATGGAGATGAATTTGGATTATTTGAGGAGACACCCTGGAATGAAGATTAATGGGTAAAACTTACCGTTATGATAACGAGTGGGGACGTAGACCCCCTAAGCGTAGGAAAGTTAAAAGACAAAGAGGAAATAAAAAGGTTCCTCTTAATAATGATTCTAACCAACTCGCTTCCGATGAGTTAAAAATAGAAGCATATGAAGAAGAACTCTACACACGATATTCCAAAAAAGATTCTGGCGGCTTTTGATCCTGTAGTACCATGTTCATGGTTGCCTGATCATGAAGTAAGACTTAGTGAGTATAATGCTATGAATACTTACTTTGTTCAAAAAAGATTAGCGGAGATGGAGAATGCCAAGTCCTTATATTCTAAAGACCAGTCCATTAGATAGAAATAGATTACAAAAAATTTGTAAACGAGTAATTGATGAAGCTAATGAGGACAGAAAGTTTGCACTTGAAACTCATAGGTTTTTCAGACAAATGTTAGATGAGAACCCTCAAGATGCATCTGCAAAAAATCTTATGGTAGATTGTTTAAAGTTGGCCCAAACTTCAAAGGGTAGTATACTAAAGGTTGTGGATCTTCTTATTAAGCTAGAGAGTGCGAAAAGCAAAGGTTCTGAGAAAGCAGAAATTGATACCCTGTATTCCCAACTGGATAATTTAACTGATTAAAAATGTCAGACCTAAAATTTTACAAAGTAATTTGTGAGTCGATCAACCTAGTCCTCCTCATCAAAAAGTTTTCCATGCATGAGGAGCATCGAAAGTATCGTGAAGTTAAGCGCAAGATCCAAAGGCTAGATAAACCTATTACTATTGACAGCTATATGAATCATATAGTTAAAGTTTTCTTGCACAACTCAGAAGAGTTTTTCTCTAAGTTATCAGAAGATACTGAGGAACGCAATGTAGTTATTGGTGCAGTTTATCAATCCATTATTGAAGCCTATCCTCCTTTCGATTTAAACTTTGTATGCGCGGATATTAATAATGGAACTTTTATAGAAGATATGCGCGATGTTATGGGGAGTATCTATGAACAACTCCATAATGCTGAAGCACCTACTAAAAGGTTAAAAGCTATTCGTACTTTAAATGATGTGAAGTCCTTAGATAAGTATTTTAAAAGAAACTTAATCGGACAAGACCAAGCAGTTAAGGCTGTTACAGATAGTGTTAAGTTAATTGCGAGCGGGTTATACAAAACAGCTAACTTCTTTTTCATCGGTCCTACGGGAGTAGGTAAGACAGAACTAGGACGATTACTAGGTAAGAAATTTAGCGGACATTTTTGGAAGTTAAATTGTGCAGAATACGCACAGTCCCACGAGTATGCCAAGTTAATTGGTTCCCCACCTGGTTATGTCGGTCACAATGATAAAAGTATTATGGCTGAAAAAGCAGAGGAGTCTAATAAGTGGGTTATCCTCTTTGATGAGATTGAAAAAGCTCATCCCAAGTTCTATGATTTCCTTCTCTCTCTTTTAGATGATGGAACTTGCACCGACAACATGGGACGAACCCTAGATTTTTCCGAATCCATTTTCATCTTTACTTCTAACCAAGGGGTTTCAGATATCCGAGTGGGACACAAGTTAGGATTTGGAGGAGATCCCGTCTCTGTATCAGGGAGCGCCGACCAAATTAAAACCTCGGTTAAGAAAAAGTTTCCAGCCGAGTTTATGAATCGTATTGACAATTACGTATTCTTTAATACGCTAGAACCACAACACTTAAGAAAGATAGCCCAACTATCGTTACAGGGGATTCCTATTAAACGACACAGGGCTCTTTTAGATTTCATTGTAAAAAATGGCTACTCTGAAGAATACGGAGCTAGAAATATTAAGAGATTCATCAAGAACGAGGTAGCAACAGTAATTGCCCAGCAACTACTTGAGCGAAGACTTCCATCTAAGAAGGGTGATCTATATACGCCTAAAATTACTGGTAACAAGCTGACCCTCGTTTCACTCCAAAAAGAAGCCGACCAAGCCGCAGGGTAGGCATACGCCTTTCGTGTCCTTGGAATTTCGCTACCTGCTCCCTCCAAAGAAGTTTGGAGGGAGTTTTTTCTAATTATGGGTTGCATTAGCCTATAATAAACCTGGTGACCTGTGTAGGCACTATTACAAAACACAAGGAGAAAATATGACTGACCTAATGGAAAAGTATGTTGCAAAGGCTCTCGAAGGCTATGAGCAAAATTATGAAGGTATTACTGCTGCTATTCAGCAGATGGAATCTCAACTGATGGACTACAAGGTAAAGCAACAAGAAATGGCCGATGGTATCGAGGAGATGAAGGATATTCTAGGTCTTGATGGTGAAGGTTCTTTTGACGAGAAGGATGGAGAAGCTACTCAGGAGACGCTACCATTTAAGAAGCCAGTACTTGATAAGGCTTAAAGGTTCGGTAGAATCTCTTCACCATGGAAATCATGAAAACCGTAGAGAAGCCTTGGGGCCGAGAAGAGTGGTATGTACTTAATGACAAGTATTGCCTAAAAAGATTGTATGTGAATGGGCAGCACCGCTTGTCCGAACAATATCATGTGAAGAAAAAAGAAACTATGTTTTTGGAATCAGGTGTAGCGTCTTTACTTTGTGACGAAAGAGTAATTCTCATGAAGTGTGGAGTTCCGTATACGATTAACCCAAAGGAAGTCCACCAGATTCGGGCTCATAGTGATAGCGTTATCTTGGAAGTCTCTACTCCAGAGATAGATGACGTAGTACGGTTAGCAGATGATTATGGGCGAATGCCGTCTAAGGGCTCGTAAATGACAGGTACTACGATACCACTTACATGCTTAAAGTGGCTTAGAGAGGCTCCTGTGGCTTCGTTCACACAATACTTAGCCTAAATTAGGCAAAACTTTCAAGAATAGTATATAAAGAGCGTTATGCTAAAAGTGATGGATTTCGGAAAGATTGGACAAGAAGTAGGAAAATTAGTAGCCGATAAACAAAAGGCTTATGGTGATTCTTTTGGCCGCAGTGGAGAATGTTTACGACAGATGTTTCCAGACGGTATCGAACCCCACCAGTATGACGATTTACTTACGATTGCAAGGATCTTAGACAAGTTATTTCGTATAGCAAATGATCCTGACGCTTTCTCCGAGAACCCCTACCAGGATATCGTAGGTTACGGGCTGTTGGGCATGAAGCGTTGTAACTCTAGAAAAGACAACACCTTATAATAGCAAGATTTTGCTAGTTTTTCCTTGACCTCCCCCCCAAATTATGCTAAAATAGGCGCATGAAAACAATGATAGTAGACGATAACGCTCACAATCCTTACGCACTATTAAGTGGTAACCCTGAGGATCTCGCAGATGTAACTAAAAAAGTTACAGCTATTTTGAAGCAAGCTGTTAGCCAAATTGAGAAGGTAAATAAGAAGTACAATAAGAAGTACCCTTTGGGATTTGGAGACACAGCAACAGACGAAGCTATTGCGGATGAGTTTTATACGATTTTACATTCCCCACAACGTTTCCTTAATTAAAGTTAGAAAGATGAGTAGAATGAAGATTGAAATGAATGAGAAGGTTTTTTCCACGTTGCTTTGTGCTTTTCTTGGCATGGGCGCGTGTGCTTATGGTTGCATTTTTGCAACTTACGTCCTGTGGTTTATGGGATTTATTGATTAGTAGATGAAGAAATCCATCACAGTGGAAATGACATTCGCCTGGACTTTCGATGAGAAGGACTGGATCCAAGAAAAGAAGCACATTCAAATGATGAAAGATCATCCACGAATTGTCTTCGGTAAAGATATGATGAACTCATTCTATTGTTTGAATGACATAGTTTTTCCTGAACTAAAAAATATTAAGGTGGTAAATGCTAACAAGTGAACAGTGGCAAAAAATAGATGATAAGTATGGCAATCTCATGTATAAGATTAGCCATCAGATTAGTGGTGATACGGCTACTGCTAATTTTGATGACAACTTGCAAGACATTCGCCTTGCAGCTATGGAAGCTGTTATGGGGTTTGAAAAGCAGAATGGTGGAGCTAATGGAGTGTTCGATGACTTCTGGGGAAGCAAAGGCTTCGACCAGTACATCAAAACTTGTTTGTGGACAAAGAAGAATAACAAGGGAGCGAAGATCGCCAAGAAAGCTTCCATCCTAAAGGGGACAGTTTCTACGGACAATGAAGAGGTTCTCCAACTAGAGGAGGAGTGTGGAGATCCTGAAGCTGCAATATTCGTGAGTGAATTTTCTTACTTCCTTACACCTATTCAAAAAGATATTATTAGTATGGTAGTTAAAGATCCCACTCTAATAAAACCGAGTGGTAAAATTAATGTAAAACAAGTAGCAGAAGCTTTAAACCTTACTTGGTTTGAAGCCAATAAACAAATCAAGCATTTGTCTCGCCTATTGGAGAATGAACTCTAATGATCCATGCCTATTGGAAGCCACAATTTCGATTTATTGGCTTTTATATTAAACAAGATTGTAACATTTTAGGAGGACAAGTATGAATGCCTCTATTTATATAAGTGGACCTATTTCTGGTCGCCCTCCCGCTGCACATGACTTTAGACTAGCTGATGACCTTCTTTCTGAAAAGGGTTATAGCGTCCTTAATCCTATGCATATCAAAGATCCTGGCATAAAATATACAACTAGCGAAGAAATTTGGGCCTATTATATGCGGGAAGCTCTTCCAATGCTTCTTCAAGCAGACTACGTCTATATGTTAAGACATTGGGAGAATAGTAGAGGTGCAAGAATGGAGTTCAATCTTGCGTCAGAACTAAATATTCCTGTTATCTTCGAGGATCAAGTTTGCGGTCTATGTAGTATTGAGCCTGTTAAGGATCCAGAATATTTAGTCGTTGATGATGACGGAGAAGATAAATATGTATGAATATAAGATCTTTGAAGCAAAGACCTATTCGCAGACAGCCTTGAATGATTTGCTGGAAGCGATATCCCAAGATGGTTGGGAGCCTATACAACTTGTAGCAAGGCAGATCCTAGCTAGAAGACTTAAAGTTTTAAATGATTAGGAGAAATTAAATGAAGTATATTCTATCAATCGTGCTCTTGGGTCTTATGGCTGTCCCAACTATGGCTCAAAGGCCAGAGAGAGGGGCACATAAGAAGCAAGCTCAACGTGTCCAGAGTCGTAAGTCTGTCGATAAGGGTTGCCCCCAGTGTGTCGCTCTTAAGAAGAGGGTTGAGGCTTTTAAGAAGAAGCGTGCTCAGGCTAGTAAGAGTTCCAAGCGTGGGAAGAGGGGCAAGAGAGCCAACTCCCAACGTAGGAATGCTCAGAGGCGTAGTAATTCTCGTAGAAGCCGTGGGCGTAGAGCCTCGGGTCCGCGTAGGATGCGGCGTAACAGGGCTAGCATGAAGTGTCCAGAATGCACTAAGGCTAAGACTAAGGCTAAGACTAAGGCTAAGACTAAGAGCAAAGGATGCTGTACCTCACCAGGTCCGAAAAAGCCAAGCATTTTGCTTGGTCGTAAGAAGAAGGTTTGGAAGCGAGTAAACCGTACCTAAGAAACTTATAATGTCCCTTTTAATCCCTTAAGTCTTCCACGCGCACAAAGACTAGGATTAAAAGGGACATTTCTTTTAAAAGAATAATAGAAAGGTATAAAGAATTATGAAAAATATAGAACAGACACCGTATAAGAAGATGCAACGCATAAGAGCGTTACTACTCAAGGGTGGAAGTATCACCCTATTCTCCATTGTGGTTGGAATGCTGTGTCTAGGGGTACTAAGCTTAATGGCTGCTGCACCAGCACAACGCTCCGTAAAAAAGGAACTTGTTTCTGAACAACCAATCATTAAAAAGTTGTCCAAGTATTCAGGAAGCGTCTTTAAGAATTTCGCAGAGTTCCGTGTTCAAAGAATTGCTTTTGATCGCTCAGGAATCATCTCTCTACAGGGTAAACCTTTCGAGATGTTGGTTAACTGTACCCAGATAGTAATGGTACAAAGATTTACAGACGGAAGAGATACTGATTATTCAAGTTTAATGTTTATCGCAGAGGACAGATCCCCAAAGGGTATTGTCCCTATTTTGATACGCGAGGAATATAAAGAGATTCTCAAACGTATGAAGAGAGCTATTGAATCACGAGGATGAGAACCATGAAGAAACTAATAGGTCTTTTAATAATGAGCTTGGGAATAGCAGCCCAATTAGGATGTGATGTGTGTAAATCATTAGAGGTGAGAATCCTCCGCAGGACTTGGGGAATACATAGAGTTAATCCCGAAGGACCATGGTACACCTGGATGGAGCAGAGAACCCCCTGTGCTCACCAACAGCTAATGGACCCTAATGTCCTAGCTATGAATGAAGAGCCTCCTGTGTGCCTTAAAGGCTGTCACGATGAGCTAGAGGCCCTGAAGGTTGAATCCAGAAGGGCATACCTGTTAGCTTATCTATACCCGATTTATCCTTTTGCTGAGAATAGCGTATCTGTAGCTGTATTAACATCTGAACAGGAACATGATGTGCCTATTGTATGCGGTCCTAATGATGGAGAATGTGGAATCATAGATTGTGATTGTATTTGCCATAAGGACTTGAAGTACTAAAAGTATGGAAATGAATGAAAAAGGAATGAAGTCTTTTATCCACGATCCTCTATCGTGGAATGAAAACTTTAGTAAGTGTAACACAAGATCTAAAATCATCGCTATAAGCGGAGGATTTGACCCTGTTCATGTCGGCCACATTAAAATGATTGATGAGGCCGCAAAACATGGAGGGGTGGTTGTCATAGTGAATAGTGATAAATGGCTAAGGAGAAAGAAAGGTTTCGTCTTCATGCCATTTGAAGAACGCCTGGTTATCATGGCATCCCTAAAAGGTGTAATTAATGTAGTAGGGGTAGATGACTCAGATGAAACCGTGTGTGAAGCTCTAAGGAAACTAGAACCCGATATGTTTGGAAATGGCGGGGATAGAACAAAGGAAAATACCCCAGAACAAAAGGTGTGTGAAGAACTAGGGATAAAGATAGTATTCAACCTAGGAGGGGAGAAGATACAAAGTAGTTCAGATCTCTTCACTAACTCTATAAAGAATAGAGGGTTAAACCTAAGACAAGAACAGTATCTTGCTAACTATGGTTTAGATTTTTAACATGAAATATTTAATATACTTACTTCCATTATTGTTATTAGCATGTGGTCCCAAGGGGGATAAGATTGATCACAATCCTCGTCCCTCTACTCCTGAGATAATGGTACTAATAAACTACCAACCTCTCCAAGGATCCCACCACCCTTTAACTTATTATTTTACTCACAAGAATTCCAAGATTGAGTCTATTTATTTTGGGGGAGAAGTAATTAATACTACTTCATGGATTACCTTCAAAAACTCTTTAGTAGGTCAAAATTTAATTGGAGCCTTGTTTAAAAATGGAACGATAGGTAATGAGTATTATATATGGTTCAAGGTTCAATTAAATGCCACTCTAACTATGGAGTATACTTTGGAGCTTTATAAGGTTGGACCCCTGATGGAGGGATATGAGGTGGTGAAGATAGGTGATGAACCTCGAACCATTATAAGGGTTTCTTATGCTCCTGCGGTGAATAATGATAATAAATAAACGATATCCTAATGAAACACCAGAGGAGCGTGAGGAAAGACTAGCTAAAAAAAGAGTGCGGGAGAGGAAAAGGATACAAAGAGAAACACCAGAGGAGCGTGAGGAAAGACTAGTTAAGGAGAGGAAATGGAGACAAAGAGAAACACCAGAACAAAGAGCAAAAAGATTGGAGGGGAAAAGAGTATGGAGAGAAAAGAATAGAGAGAGGGTTAGAGAGTATAGGGATGCATATTATGTGAAGAATAGGGAGAAGAGACGAGAGTATAGACATGCATATTATGCGAAGAATAGGGAGAAGGAACTAAAGAAATTTGCAAAATACCGGAAAGAAAATGTAGAGAGTATTAGAGAGTATGGGCGTACATATCGGGCGAAGAATGGGGAGAAGAGACGAGAGTATAAACATGCATATTATGTGAAGAATAAGGAGAAGTTACGAGAACGTCAGAGTAGATATAGAAAAAACAATAGGGGACCGAGTAATGCTCAGAATGCAAAAAGAAGAGCAGCTAAGTTAGAAAGAACTCCTGCATGGTTGACTGAAGAAGAGCTAAAAGCAATAGCTAATCTCTTTATAGAAGCACACAGAAGAACAAGAGCTACAGGAGTTACCCACCATGTACATCATATTTATGAGCTTCAAGGAAAGACAGTGAGTGGATTACATGTCTTTGAGAACTTAGTAGTCATGCCCGAAAAGGCACACCAAGCATGTCATAGTCGTAGAAGAAAAGTCAAATCAGGGTATAATTATACCAGAGTTTAGGTAAAAATTACACATTGAAAATTAAGATAGTTGTTATTGGAAATGTAGATATAATAAACAAATAAGTCAAATGGTGGAGTTTAGAGGGTTCTTTCAGGTTGTATAAGTAAATAAGTCAAATTAAAGAGTAGTGTTTGCTTAACCCTTTTTAGAAAAAAGTTAAATAAATTCTCATTTATTAGCCCCCCAAAAACCCTTTTTAAATTTTTTTTGAGCTTGTCAGACAAGCTTAAATCCCCCCCATTCCTAAAAAGTCAAATTAAAAAAAAACCTCCAAGCCCTTAAAGCTTAGAAGTTTTTTTAATTTGGAGGAGGGGTACTCCTAAAAAGTCAAAGTGGTGAGAATGGGTGGAATTGAACCACCGACCTTTTGCTTATAAGACAAATGCTCTTACCCCTGAGCTACATTCTCTTACATAGGGTAAAAAAGTCAAACTGGTAAGAGTGGAAGGAATTGAACCTTCGACCAATAGATTAAAAGTCTATTGCTCTACCAACTGAGCTACACTCTCATGCGTTGCTTGATTCCCACCGCTTTCGCTTTTCAAACTCGTCGTCGGTCTCGTCGAGGTATAGTTTATCAACCAGGTCTGCTCCGAGGTCGATATAAAACTTGCCTAGCTGCTCCGCTGCATATTCAATAATAGTTTCCACGTCCGCCCCATCAATCCAGTTGCGAACTAAAAAGTCAATCTTCTCAGATGTTGTTTTCGGTCTCATTTTTGCTCCAAAATCTGTTGTAAAATCCCTCTCAGGAGGGCGTCTTCGATAGTCCACGAATCCAGTGCTGGCTCCCCGTATTTGAAAAAGTCCTCAAGGATTCCGATTTCATACTCACACAACTTGATTGTGTATTCTTTCATACTTCTTTGCTCCAAAGTCGCTCACTCGCGTCCCAATCTCCTTCAGGCATTTGATTTTCAGCATATCGGCCCGTATAGATTATTAGTTGTTCGGTGTTGTCGTAGCCTATATCCGCGTCAGGAAATAGCCTTAGAATGATTTCTCTTTCTTCGTCGCTCATGATTTCAGGGAAATACTCAAAAGGATTTCACTTTCGGGAATATCTT
>Ga0080013_1003779_pt1 | contig 15487 bp, 15 predicted proteins | sample ETNvirenome_6_85_FD_69236 | JGI IMG/M metagenome (GOLD analysis project Ga0080013, IMG submission 69236) | Marine viral communities from the Pacific Ocean - ETNP_6_85 (SPADES assembly) (version 2) | ecosystem: Environmental > Aquatic > Marine > Oceanic | place: Pacific Ocean | collected 2013-06-19
TCCAAGAGGGAGCAATATAAATTGGTCTCACTAATCCTTTATCCTTAAGGTTGTATGTTGTTTTCCCATTACCTCCTGCACCTTTAAACAATTCAACCATACCAAACTCTCGTGGTTCATTATCACACCAAAAAGAATTATCAATTTCAGCGTATTCTTCGTCAGGATCGTTCCCTGTAAAATTAAGATTAGTGCAGTAGGTACTGCTCCCGTGAATATCTGTCGTAATCTCCTTCTTGACCCTAAACCCATTAGCAATTTTAATATCGTGTTCTTGGTAATAAATGCCGTCGTGAATAACAGCAATAATCTTATCCAAGTCCATATCTAATAATTGGTTAATGACCGCCATACGCTCATAGGCAGTAATGAACCCTACTATGTGTCCGTTGTTAAATGCTTTCTGTTTAGGGTAGGTAATAAATCCTTCTTTATTTTTTTCAAACCAACCGACTTCGGCAACGCTTTCCCCTAAATGTGCCTTCATGCTTTCAAAGTATTCTTTATCGCCACGCATATAGAAACTTTGGTTATAGTCAGTTTTAATATTAATACCGCACCATTTAGAATAACCGCGTATGTCTTCGCCTTCAATCTTATCCTCCATTTTAGGAGTGAAACGAAAGTCAATCTTATCGCCCCAGCAACCAATACTCACAGAAATCTTTACCCCTAACTTTTTCCATTTGTTTAATTCTGGAGAAGGATAGATATTGCCTTCAAATAAATAACAAAGCATATCCTTAAGTTTAATTACTTCGGCAGTACATTCGCTAAAATCAAAACTATCAACGACATAATAACCAATCAAATCAAAATTATCACACTTACGAAAATCGGTGATTGTACCAACAAATCCTTCGTAATCCTCACAAAGGTGAAAATTATAATAACTTCTTTTGCGGTCAATATGTTTAATGTTGTCTTGGTCTAATTGTTTAAAAAGTCGGTTTTGGTTAGTGTGGATTCCATTTTGGATAAAAGTAGAAACCTCGTCGTTAATGTAATCAATTTTAGTATTAACTAATCCTGATTTCATTTCAAAGTCGTTAAAGTCCTCAAGGAAGTCGCACTTCATAGCATACTGCTCTTCCAGCGTTCTTATCTTAATATACTCGCCGTTCTTATTTTTAAGGTAGTCAAAGTATTTATTTTCTTCAATAAACTTATCCGCCAAGTTTTTCATTTCTTCAGGTGTGCTTTCAATATAGTTTGCTTTATCAACAACCTCATTTAGATCTATATGGTTCATACGAGTATTAACAAACTGAAAGTTCATAAGGGCAACTTTCGCACTTTTACAATTGATAAATGGTTTCTCGGCAAATGGTATTTCAACAGAAATATTCACCTGCAAGGCATTTGCTATTGATTGAACTTTATTTTCAGGTACTCCGTCTTTGTATTCTTTTTCTAATTTTTGTGCCTTCTTAAGTATATTGTTATATCGCCATTTGGTAGTGCGTGATTTTGCTTCAGTCATTTTTCTAATAGCAAGATTACAGATTGGTTTAAACATACAATTTCTAATACCTTCCCTGAATGTTTGTTTAACCATATTGGCGGTAATTTCTAAAGCAGGTGTAATAACAACCTTCGCTGGACCTTTAATATTCATAAGAGGGGTTTTCTGCGGACTATCACCCTCAAGAAAGAAGTATGCCCCTATTGTTCTCCACCATTTATTAAAACCTTTTTGTGGAACACTTAACTCTTTGGTCTGTACTACTTTTCCGTTAATAATAGTAAAAACTTTAACCCGTTGTCCTTTGAACTTTGTTAAAAATTGTTTGTATTCAAATCCGTTAAGTTGAATACCAAACTCGCCAAATCGTGGCGCAACATTAAACTCTCGTGAATTGCCTTTGACTATGCGTTGGGTTTCCTTACGCCGAATAACAATATCCTTAAGTGTTTGTTGCTGTCGTTCTTTCTTAAGTCGTTCCTGTGTAAGGATACGATTACGGATAATATTGCGTCGTGTTGTTTCATGTGTAATGCGTTGCCGTCTAACAGGTTCCGCCAATCGCTCTATGTATCTATATACTTGGTCGGGTGTGCGTCCCGTAAGTCCTAACTCTCGCTTTGCCTGTGTGATTGTTTGAACTCCCAAAAAATCTCTTAATTCTTTTTTTGTCTGGTTATTCATTCTTATAATACCAAAAGAAAAAAAATCCATAAACTTTAATAAATATACAACTTTATTCTTTAAACTCATTTCTTCAAAGAATAAAAGTGTGTCCTGAAGTTTTTAAAAAATCTTCAAAAAATATCTGTCCTGTAGTTTTTTATTTTTCTATAATCTCGTTAATTTTTTTAATTTGTATGTGTCCGTATTTGCTTAAGAATGAATTGTCCTTCTTCGTCTTTTCTGTATCAACTCTCCGTCCTGAATAAATCCTATAGATATGATCTTCGCTGAACCCGTCAAGTCCCATACCTTCTATAAGGTCTTTCTTATTGCAGTACTTACCTGTATTGAATGTATTAGTTTCTTTATCAAACATTACACATTCCCATTTATATTTCTTATAGGATTTAACACCAGCACCTCTGCCTTTAAATCCTGCAGGTTTCGCATACTTCTTTTTTTCTTCAGGAGAATCCATTTTTTATTATATTATACAAACATTTTTATTTTTTAAGTTATTTATTTTCTTTTCTTAAAGTATAAAGAACATGCCTCAAGATCAATTTTTTCGTGCTGATTATGCCTATGGAATTGATAAAGAACAATCCTTAATAAAAGAACTTTCTAAAGAGTTTGGAGATCTAAAAAAACAATCTAATAAATATTCTCTATTTGATTTCTATAATAACGACTGCTTTGTAGAACTTAAAAGTCGTCGCTGTAAGCACAATACATACCCAACTACTATGGTAGGAAACAATAAATTAAACTATGCTAAAAAAAATCCTTCTATAAAATATATTTTTGCCTTTAACTTTGAGGACGGGTTATATTACCATAGTGTAGATTTACAAAAAGACTATATAATTCAAGACGGAGGTGGAAATGGAAGGGCGATTAAACCTTATGTCTATATACCTATTGAAGATCTAACCAAGATATAATTTTCTGTTGTCTTCCTTAATTTTTTCTAAACGCTTCGCATATTTTTCCCACCATTCGCTTCCATAAGCGTTCTTATGTATTGTTTTTATGTGTGTCCCCATATAGTTTTTTGCTAATTTCTTTCTACAAACGGGGCATTCTATTTTACTATTTGTGTAGTCTTCTTTCTCCATTTATACTATTAATTCATTTTTATTATGAGGAAGGTGTAAGTTTGGCGTTCGTGGTTCAACTGCTATTTCTTCTTTCGTCAATACTTCTCTATTACACTTATACATGCCCCAACAACAATCTATATTGGAACAACGGGACTTTCTAAAGGCAGCAAATATCATACCAATAAAGGCACCTACCGAAGCGATTAACCCTAAAATAAACGATTCGCTGAAACCAGTAGGATTATCCATTCTATACTATACTATAACCCAAGATAATTTAGATAGTATCAGGTGAATAAATAACTGATACTCTGTGAGTTGTTGTTGTACTCGTAGGAGCGTCATAAAAACAATATACTTTAAATATAGTCGGCGAAATTACTGCTGTTTGAGTTAAAACAAGATTAGGGTAGGGTGGTCCTGCTGCGGTTTGATACAATTGTGATTGAACTATTAAGTCGCCTTTTTTTAATGGTTCGCTTATTGTAGTTTGAACCGAGAATATAATTGGGTAGGTAGAACCCGGGTTCGTTGAATAGGCATACACTACCCCCTTACCGCCTGATCCTAAATTAAGAGTTCCGCCTTCAATAGCAGTTAAATCTAATGGAACAGCGGAAGTCCCGAGGGACGATATAATAGGCATAGTCAAAGAACCCGCCGTTACTTTGCCTTTATTGGTTGAATTACCGCCAATTAGAGCATTCGTCCCAAGTGTAAGATCGCCTGTAATAGAAAGGTCCTGACCCGTTGTAGCGCCCGAATCCGCTACTGAATCACAGGTCAATAATCCAGTTGTATTTAAATCTTTTAAGTGTGTAACACCTGTATTATTTATACTTGAAGCAGTAATATCCTGACTTGTTAAAGCACCTGTTATTGTTCTATTACCATTTACAACTGATCCAACTTCTTTAACAATTGAGTTTGTATTAGTTGTTGTTAAACCAGTTACACTTGTTATACCTCCAATAGTCCCGTCATTAGAGGTAGTTAAGGTATTAACGGAGAATGTACCTGAAGTTGCGTCAGCATTTTTACAATTAATTGCACCACTCGCAGTTAAAGTAGCACATGATCCCACGCCGATTTTTTCAAAACTATAGGGACCTCCTGCTCCATTTCCGTCCAAAGGTGCAATTAAGGGATTTGCTAAAGTACCTGCTCCTATTGGTTGCCCGTTAAGAGTAGTGAAGTTTAATTGAGAACATTTTATATTTTTTGAATCAAGTATATCATTATTTCCTAAACTTAAATCTGCCTGAAGCGGATTTAATACGCCTGCTAATGGTGGATTTAGTGTTTTCGCATTAAGCGTCCCAATTGTAATATTCTTTACTGAAGCAGATATTCCAAGCGAAGTCATATTTTTATAATAAACAAATATTTTTTAATCCGCAACATACATTACATTTATTCTTATAGGATTACCTGCAGTTGTTCCTAAAACCATAGTAATATAGACAGAGAGTTCGGTATTTGGTGTTCCGTCTGTAATTCGTGTTTCTGTTAAAGTTTGACCTGTGCCTCCGGGGGCAGTAACTCCTACAATCAGCATACCACTTTTAGAAGCATTTGCTACACCAGTTTCAACTTTAAATACTGGATATGCGGCAGTAGCACTCCAGCAAGTTATACTACCTTTAGATTTATTGGTAATGTTTATAGTTTGTGTAGGTCCAGACATATCAACTGGAAAATCAAAAGATCCAAGATTGGTTGAACCCATAATAAGTTGATTACAACTCACATATCCACCAATAGTTCCATTTCCAGTTAGACCTATAGAACCACCGCCAGCATAATTTCCCGTTACACTTATTCCGCCGTTTGCATTTACAGCATTAGTAATTGTTGTCGCACCAGCAAGGGTATTCGGTCCTGCTGTTGAATTAATACCCACACAAGTTATAGCACCACAACCTAAAGTTCCTGTAGTTGTTGAAGGACCATTAATAGTTTCATTTCCATTCACTACTATACCGCCGTTTGCTGTGAAACCTCCCGTCATAGTCAAAGCACCCCCAATAGTCGTATCACCTGAAACGCTTAAGGTTGTCGCAGACGCTCCTGCTGTGCTTGTAATTCCTACACCACTAACTAAACCTGAAGCAGTTAAGGAATCACACCCTATATCATTCACATTTGTAAAGTTCTGTCCGTTCCCTTCAAGTTCTTCAGTCATAGGATTATTAACGAACCCTGTTGGGATTGGCGGAACACTTGTCGTAAAATCAATATTAACACAACTAATATTGTTTGCGTTAGTGATTGAGTACGGACCGCCTGCTCCGTCACAATCCAAATCACTCGTCATAGGATTAGTGATTGGTGCTGCTCCGCCACCTGACGGATTCAAGGTTGTGTAATTAACAACTTCGGCATTTAGAGTCCCTACATATGCGTCATTTGTTAGTGAAGTCATATTTTTATAATAAACAAACATTTTAAAAACAAGCATTCCCGAAACTTGAAAATGCAAATGGTCGTTGGAGTAGATCTGCTCCAAACTTACCTATGCGTTGTTCGGGGACAAAGGTGAGTTTATCTAAACCTGATAGTGGTTTAGCATTAAGTAGTTGTCCTGTGAATAGAGTATCTAACCCAGAATTAACCCGTTTCTGTGGAAGATCATTAACCGACTTACAGGGAAGTTGGATCATATTTGGAGAATGATACATACCAATTGAATCAAGTTGAGACAACCTGTTTTTCTGTTTTAGTTCAAAATTACCGAATGGTTTTCCCTGTCGTTCAGCAGTTTGAACGGCATTTTTACTCCCCCAATCAGGAGCAGTTAAAGAGTATCGCATGACTGAAGCAGGTGCTACTTTATCCGTTTGGACTTCTTTAAGTGATCGCATTTTAGCAGTATAAGGCGGATTCATATTTATAATATAAAAAGATTTTTATTTACCTGAAAACCTTTTTATCTTATAATTTTTTCATTAACTTTTCTAATAATAATTTTATTTCTTTTAAATCCTTTTCTAATTTATCCAATTCCATACTATAAATAAGTAAATATTTTTTTTAAATTAAAACAGAACTATAAGGTTCCACAAAGACCACCTCGCAGTTCAAAAAATAATTGTTACGTCCTTACCAATTCCGCAGCGAATCTCACTAGTACACTCTACAACAACAAAGGTTTCTGCTGAACCGCTGTGTTGGTCCAGAGGAAAGACGGCGGGATTGCCCGCAGGTGGAATGAGTTGCCCTTGAGTTTCGTAAGTAAGCGAACTATTTATACCGCGCGAATCCGCCCCTGACTTTACACCGACACCATACCGAGTTGGGTGACTATAAAGCGTAGTTGCGAGGAAGCGTCCGTCGTTAAAACTCTCGCGACTTGAAACCATAGTACCCTCGCCGTCCATACCAACTTTATTCTGTCCGTACCCTACATTACAGAGGCAACCCATAATATCTTGAAGGTACTGAGGTTGCTGAATATTGTTATAAGAACTGCGTTGTCTAAAATTGCCTGCGAGTTTTTGATTTACACCAGCGTTCCACGAGTTAAATGAACGGAAACGAAAGGCATTAGCACAGAAGGCAGGAGACCCTACTGCCGAATTAGGAAGTTGAAGAGCAACTACGCCTGTTGTTTGGTAGTTAGAATCACGCTGGGTTTGATAAACGCGGTCAATTGACGCAGCACTGAGACTATAGGCGGTTGTTTGAGAACCTGTAGAAATATTGCCTTGAGAGAAGTTATAGTACTCACGATAATTAAGAGGCAGGTATGAATCCGCTTCAAGACGCTCACGAAGCATACGATTGTACGCCATATTTAGTGAAGAACTTTGAATGGTGAAATAGATATTATCCACCAGATAAGTCATAGCAGCGGCATTCGCCACTTGTGTCGCATTAGCGAGTGGGGTTTCCATAGGGACACCAAAGACCTTTGGAATTAGGACAGAATTAGGTGCAAGCGTGATTCTCACTTGGACCTGCCCGAATAAGTCGCCACAATACCAGCGACTTGAGTGCTCGCTAAATAGACCTAACCAGTCCTGAACGACGAGACTTTCTGCCTCTACACCAGCAGAACCTGCCGCTGGGGTTGGGTCATTAGTATCAATTTCAGCACCAGAACAAGCACGATCAACTGAAGCGTTGCGTGGAACATTTCCTTTAGCAAGTTGCTTAAGGTTATAAGCAGCACCATATTGGTTTAAACCCTGATTCACGGCAATTCCGTTAATACTGGTTTCAACGCGTTGAATAAGAGATTGAGCGGCATTTTGCGGAAGTTTCGCATATACCTCATTAGCAAGTGGGGCAGCGGGATTTGCTGGACCGCTGCAAGTCACGTCCATATGCATTCTAAAAGAAGCAAGATCCAATAAACTGGAAGACGGGAGATTCACGGAAATCACGCGTCCCGCTTGAGCGGTGCTTGCTGAAACACTCTCCAGACGAAAAGTATTTGTGCTGTAGTTAGACATAGAGTCAACCATATATCTTACATTCTCGGGTATAAAAAGACCTGAAGCGTCTTGCATTTCTTCGTATGATAGTCCGCCACGATCCGCCATTTTGTTTTTAATATAAGAAAATATTTTAATTTGGGGAAAAACCTTAAACTAAAGTCAAGTTTCCATATTGGGGCATGATATTTTTGGGGGTTAATTTTTTGTCGCTTGGTGGTAAATCGTCTAACATAACCCGCCACTTGATACACATTTTAAAACTTAATGAACCTTCCTTCGCCTGAAAGGGGGCGACCTCTGGGATCAAACGCCCCTTATCGTCGCAGATTGAAAATGAAACTTGACTTAATTGTGTTTGGTGAAGGAACATAGAAAAATTATCGTTGTTGTCCTGATAATCTACGAACTCGTCGTCTGGATCAAAATACGCCTTACGAATAGGAATACGAGCGAAGATCTGTGTAGGAGTTAGTCCAGATTGGTTGGGTAATCCCTTTTGGAATCCAAATGTTTGAAAATTACCTGAATGAAGGTCGCATAGAACATAGATACATTCTAAAGTATTTAGTTGTGCTACGAATGGTGTAATATAAGGACCTGCTCCTGTAGGACCTACACCTCCAATTTCAAAGGCGTTTTTTGGTGTAATCCCGTCCCACCCGTCTCGTGTATCTTTAGCACCAAAAATCTCACAGCAGTCGTTAAAATAACCTTCGTCGCTCACGCCTATAGGAGGTCCAACTGGATTATTTGATTTCACTTGAAAGCAAACAATATAAGCACCTGCAGGGAAACCTACTGGAGTAATTGTTAGTTTGCGTGTATTCGCGTCATAAGTGCAAGTTGAACCTGCCCCATAACCAGCATTCACTAAAGCAGAAACAATACCTTCACAGAGGGACGCTCCTACAGCAGGAGGACCGACAGCAGCAGGAGTATCAAACGACATGTAATTACCTGCTGGGATTATGCATTCTGTATATGAAGGTGCTGCTGGGTCAAATACATAGAAAATCCCGTTGGTTTGGTTTATATTGTACCAGTTGCGGCGAGCGTGGAAGGAACTTAATGTAATTTGCATTTGTTCGTTTTGTGATACATTAAAGGAACTGGACGGAAAGTTTAGTCGTTGTATCTGTCCTTGCTGTGTATTGATCTCACTATTTAAGAAAACCGAACGCTGATACTTGGTAATCATATTTTTATTATAAACAAACATTTTAATCTTCAGGTTCTTCAATTTCAACTGATTTTAAAACAATTTCTTTTTTGTTCTTTTCTTCTTCTTCAGTCTCTTTGAGTTTCAATTCTCCGCTCTTCATTTCAGCACAGATTTCGTCCCTTTTATCACTTGGAATGCGTAAGCAGGTTTCAAGCATATATGAATCAAGCATAGGATATTCTTTCACGAGATATTCTAATTGTTGTTTCTCTAATGGTGTAAGGTCTCTAATCTTTGGGAGGGACGCAAGTTTATCCTTAAGTAGTTCATTCTCTTTTTCAATTTCTTTATTAGTAACCATTCTCTATATATTATATAAAGAAAATAATTTAAGTATTTTCCTCAAGTTCTTCTGGAATTATAAAAGTATCAAGGTTCTTCCTGAAGGGGGACGGGTGTGTATCCTTCCTGTGGAAATCAATTAACAAGAAATCAAACTTGGAATCCTTTGTTGCCTGTGTATGAACCTTCATGAATGTGTCTTTAGATACTTCTGCCCCGCATTCTTCACTAATGTCTTCTAACTCCTTCTGCGATTTCGTGCGACCTATAGCGAGTGAGGTACAATTTCCACGAATACAACGACTAATCCCCCCCGATTGTGCCCGATATGACTGCACGAGAAAGAATAAAGAAACACCTAAAGCACCCCCTTCTTTAAATTGCGAATGGTGCCTATGATAGATCACTAATTTATTGAGTTTGCGTATGCCTTTGGTAAAGAGTTGCGAACCCATACAATCGTCAAATAATATAGCACAAATGGGTCGTCTTCCGTTCCATTTGTGAGTAGGCGGTTCAAATGTTCCATTTTTATAAAACTCTAAAAGCATGTCGTCCCCTATATTCCAACTCCCGTCATTTAACGCCTTCATTAATTCCTTAAATAGTTTTTTCTTTTTTTCGTATTCTTCTAAATCGTCCCGTTCTTTGTCTAATTTTTCTTTAATACTTTCAAGGCAACTAATATCGTCGGGATCTTCATAAATATCGTCGGGATCTAATTTCAATCTACGCATTAGATCGCTATTGGAAGCAACCGAAGGACTTATTACAAATATTCTATCAAACGGCATTCGCTCCATTAAGTTAATCGTTAGGGTCGTCTTACCTTGACCGCGAGGTGCAACACATAAAAAGTTTTGGTGTAATTTCGGTAAGGGTTCTGCCGTCTCATATGCAAAAGCATTACCTTTTGGTAATTTAATATCCATACCCTTTATTTTTAATTCCTTCATAATTTATTAATATAAAATGATATTTTAATTTCCTGCTCCCATAGTTCCCATAGTTTCGTCTCTCCTTTGTGCTTGATAAAAAGCGTACGGGTCTGTCCTTTCAAACTCTCTTTCTGCTTCAATATTGGCGGTTCGCTCTTCACTTGCTTCAGCAAGTTCTTCTGTAGTTAAGTCTTGGTCGTCAGATCCAAACATTTCCACTCTCTTTAAATGGTAGTAATTGTCTGGAGTTGAAAATACTTCCACAAACTCCTCATAAGAATCTAACCCTGCTTCCTCTGCTAATTCTTGTAGGCGTTGTTCTTCCGCTGAAGGTCCTTTACTTCTTTTAATTGCTCCTACGGCATACTGACCCAGACCAAATAAAGCACCCACACCAGCACCCAGAGCAACTCCAGCAGGACCACCAAGTTCCCCCAGTTCCGCTCCCATAAGCATAGCACCTCCAACCCCAACTAAACCTGTTGCAGCACCTCCAACTGCTCCAGAAGTAATATCACTTACAGATTCAATTGTTTCTGTATTAGCACCAGCATTTCGTAATGAGTTTGCTACTGCCTTATTAGTTTCATAACCAGCAACCGCTCCCGCAGCACCAGCAACAACGGCAGGAGCAAGAGCAGTTGCGGTAAGTGCCTCTCCCCCAAGTGTCGCAATAGCACCAGCAGTCGCACCACCCCCAAGACCCCCTGATAATGCTTGGTGAGCGTCAATACCAGCGGCGTTATGCGGATCAATAATACCAGCGAGTTTATCACCAGCAATACCACCTACTATACCTACACCGAGATTAGCAGGGGACATACTTGCCTTCATAGCGTCCCTCGTCGCATAAGCAGGACCGAAGCGTTCTTGTACTTGTGCGTGTGTATCTAATAGAACTTCTGCTTCATTTTGAACGAAACTTTCCCTTGCTCCTACAGGTTTTTCTAAAAGTTCTTCAACTTCATAATCTTCTAATACAAAATCGTCAGTTTGAACTCCCGTCTCCATAGCATTCTCACTATTTTCTATTATCATATCTGCTTCGGGAACACTTATCTCTCCTCCGCTGCGCTCCCACATTTGGAATAGTTTTGCTTCGTCATAAATACGATTACTCAACCTGCCGTCAGTAATATCTGCAGGTGAAAAATCTTCAATCCACTCACTTAAAGTTTTGCCTTCCTCAACAGCAGTTTTAGCGTCATGTAGTCCTACCATTTCAGCATGTCTTCTACTAATTCGTTGTAAGTTTTCAGCGAGAACCTCTGTGTTATTTGAACGACGCTCACCTGTTTGTGAAAAGTTTTTTAGATCATGAACGGACAGACCTGATTTAGGATTTAACCATTTTGTTTCTTGTAAAGGTAGAAGAGATTTGATTTTAAAAGCACTTGGTTTAAAACCTGCTAAAGCACTCACAGGGTCTTCGGTAGTGCGAATAATTGTGTGATTATCACCCGAGTTTAAAGGAACATTCTTTAAATGTTGAGGACCGACTGCTGGATTAAAGGTAGTTGTTTTAATGCCTAATTTGTTTCCTGTTGTAATTGCCTTTGCTCCTCCCAAACTGAAACCTAATAGTTCTTCTACAGGTTCATAGGCAGCGTTGGTTGCTGTAACCATTTCTTCGGCAGAACGAAATTGAGGTGTAATGTCCTCTGCTCCGTGTGCTATAGCAAGGTCAGTTTTTAGATCAGTAAGATTTTTAAAGTTTGTTCCACGAAAGGCAACTTTAGGTATTCCAGTTTCTTTATTGATTAATACTAAACCCTCTGCATTTGATAGTTCAGGTTCAACAATATAATTAATTCCTTCGGCGTCCAAGTATCTTTGTGCCTTATCAAAACCTCTTTGAAGTCGTCCTAATCTTTGTTCTCTGGTTAGGTCAAATCTATTTGTAGTTTTAGATTCCAATTCAGCAATCTTACTCGCTTCAAGCATTTTTGATTTCATAATTTCGTCGTCCGTTAAAGCAGTATGACTTGCTCTAATTGGTCGGGTTCGTGTCCCAACAAGTCCTTCTACTTTTCTTTTTTTTTTTTCAAAACTAAAAGGGGTTTTATTAAATGCGGGTCGTGAGGTCGCACGAGAAGGACCTGTCGGTGCTTCTTGAACTTCCAATTGTTTTTCAGTTGGACCTGTTGAAAAGAAGGTTGGTTTAATAGTAGTAATATTTCGGCGAGGTCTTGAACCGAACTTTGGTGTTGCGTGATTACCAAATGTTATTGCCTGAAAATCCCGTCGGTTTTCGCATTCTTCAGGGTATAAATCACAAAAAGTTTTATTCATTTTATTTAATATAAAGGAACATTTTATTCCTCTTCTAATTCAAAGTCCTCTTCTAATTCCAATTCGCCCATTATATCACCTAAAACCCGATCTACCACACGAACTTCACTTGGTCTCATTCCTTCCTCAAAGGCGATCGCAACTTGTTCTCGTGTAGGTCTTCCCGAACCCGCCCGTGCTCCGCCGCGCCCTGTGGTATAACCGATTGGATTATTAGCACTCATACCTAATTGCAGTATTTCTGTTATAGGGTTGCCTTCTCTCATTTGTTCTAAACCTTCAGCATATTGGTGAAGGTCAATCACACCCAGATTATAAAGTTCTGTGAGGTCTTCTTCTCCTAAAGCATTCATGCGTGCTATTTCTGCTCGTTCTTCCAGTAAGGAATCTTCACTTCTATCGTCGGTTACTGATTCAATTTGTAATTGTGAAGGGAAACTGGAATATTCACTTAAAGTATAATTTGGTGATTGACCTAAACCTGAATAGGGGTTTGAAACGAGACTTCCTGAAGCAGAAACTAAAGGAGAACCATTTTCGCTATATTGAACTCCTGCCTCCGCAAGTTCAGGGGCGTCTGCTTGAACTTCTGCGTCTGCTGTTCGTCTGGGTGCAAGTAATCCTCCACGAGAACGATTTTTAAATGCTCTACCCTGAATGGATTTTTGTTCTTCCTCTCGTATTTCTCTAATTGATTTGGGAACAAGTTTTTTTTCAATACATTTTAAACAACAGAAGTCGCATTCCTTTTCTCCTGTCTGTTTTTTTTTGGTTCCTTTACCTGAACCAAACTCACGATATAATATTTTAGCACTTTTGGTGACTTCTGCTTTTGTTTTAAATCCAGAACGGACTTGCTCTCCAACTGAAAGAACACCACAGCAATCTCGCACTTGTCGGTCAAAGCGATCTAAATAACTCATTTTTAATATATACTAATATTTTAAATTATTTTATTATATTATATTAAAATAACATGAGTTCTATAGGTAGAGATTCATATGTCGGTACTTTACATTATAAAAAGTTAGTCCCTGCTATATCTGCTGGAACACTTCAGGAAGTTTGCGATCAGGGGAACACCACCAATACAAACATAAACATAACAGCAGGCACATTAAAGACAGATAAAATTGACGCTGACTCTACTGGTATTGTAGCGTTTCAGTCTCCTTTTAGAGGGTTAAAACAAACAAACGACCTCGCACTCTCTATAGCAATAGACCCTGATTTCTGTAGAGGTGATATGGTCGTATTATCACCACTCGCACCTGCAACCTTTACTTTACCTGAAGGTGAGATAGGTATGCATTTAACTTTAGTAAATACTTCAACACAAACTCCACGCATAGCGGTCGTAGCGGGAGACACTATTGACGGGTTGGCGACATTCGTAGCGTTTCCAGCAGGATCGGCAGCAGCACCATTCAGTCCATTTGTATGGAATGTAGTTTGCCCTCGTAATAATAATTGGGTTACTTCAAAACCAGTTTAGGTATTTTTTTTATATTTGTATATTATACAAAACAATATGACTTCATTAGGACAAGCAGCATTTACAGGAATACTAACCGCGAATAACTTGAATGTACCATATGTCTCAACAGGACAGGTTGCTGGCGAAATCACTTTTGCTAATGACGGGGAGTCTATAAATCCTCGTGGATTTTATGTAGTTGATACTACAGGCGGAAACACAGGGGTCTCTGTGGGAGACGGGAATGTGTTAGGTGATAGTATAGAGTTCGTACATTTTCACTCAGGAGGTAATGCCTTTACTCTCTCTGTAAAACTTTCTGGTGTAAATAAGACGATCACAACAGGTCCTACTCATTCAGGGCAGTATTACAAATTGATCTGGGTTACAGCAGGGTCTTTATCGCCGGGTTGGGTTATAACTGCTCGTAGTAGTCTTGCTGACGCAGCAATAGACGCAGTAGAAGGCATGCCCGTTATTGCCTAAAAAAAAAAAAAAAAAAAAATTTTTAAAAAATTTTAAAAAATTTTGAAGCAAAAATGTTTTTTTTGTTTAGTAGAAAATCCTGTGAAGCAAGTGTCGTTGTTTAAAAAATTACGTACAAGGGTGTTAAAGAAATCGTTGAGGAACACACTCAAATTATAAGTTGTTTGTTCGGTCTTCAACATCTTCTCTGTGAGCCATTCGATAAAATACCGTGTTGAAATGGGGATGCTCCCAAAATCCACAAAGCGAGATGCGCCATTATTCTGGGGATTTACAATTTCAACGGGCCCCAGCAATAACCGAAATTTCTTAAACTGCTGATGAAATTCTTTATGTTTTTTTACTTGCCTCTGACGCTCATCGGAGGAAATATCCGCTGACCATTTAGAGCCAGAATTATCTTTGTTGTGCGTTTGTATTGCGAACCACGTATCAAGGTTAGAGAAGAGCCGTAAACGGGCATCAATGTTCTCTAAAATGATATCCATTAAGTCACTTATATAGAAGAAACTAACATTTTCTCCAATTTCCGTCGCCTTCGACGTGGCGTCTTCGCCTTCCGTCTCGGTGGCACTCAAGGACTGGTTTGCGGTGCTTAAGGCAGCTTGCATGGCGTCTCGATCTGTTACGGTGGAGGCGCCCAAGAGCGCCTGTAAGCCTCCTTCAAACTCAAAAAAGGGCCCCTTGGCTTGGTAAGTCAATACATCATCAAATGACATTGCAATTGTGCGAATTTTGCCTCGATTAAATAACTTAGTCATAACAGAACGCATATTCTTAAATTTGTCTCGGCGTACCACACCGGACTTTGCTAGGTCTTCCTTCCAAGCTCCCAATTCGTCAGCGCTACAATTGGCGCCTAATGTTTCATATTCATATTTACGCGCGAAAGTGCGCTTGGCCACCTGTTCGTTGAAAAAAATGTTAAATTGAGGCTGATCAAAGAAGTCGTCTACATACGCAAGATAATTACATACAAAGTTGACGCGACCCATCTCATCTATTTTGAATTCATGAATGGTGGGGGTGAGGTTGAGGGTCACTGATGATTCGTCAATTGCCGACAGCACTTCGTTTTTTTGTGTGGCAGTCGAAAGAGGGAAGATGGTGCTAG
>Ga0080013_1003780_pt1 | contig 15484 bp, 6 predicted proteins | sample ETNvirenome_6_85_FD_69236 | JGI IMG/M metagenome (GOLD analysis project Ga0080013, IMG submission 69236) | Marine viral communities from the Pacific Ocean - ETNP_6_85 (SPADES assembly) (version 2) | ecosystem: Environmental > Aquatic > Marine > Oceanic | place: Pacific Ocean | collected 2013-06-19
TATTGAGATCCCCTTTTTTGGTTACAGGAACTTTGGGTATGGTGCCCATTTTTTTTGTTCCTTAGTTTAATGTATCTTTATAAGCTGCAAATGAACCTAAGATTTGATTCTCCTCTTCTAATCTTAAAACTTCATCATACAATTCTATATAATCCATCTTCATTATAGAGTTAAGTCTTCGTTGAGATTTAACTTCTTGAATTAATGTTTGATTATGTATTAATAAAGTTATTGATATAATACTTATTATATAAACTGCTATTCTTTTCATTTATTCTTTTTCTTATGTAATTCTCTATCTAATTCTTTACACCAATAAAGTATTTCATCTACTTTTTCCTCTAATTCACTAATATGTTCATTAACCCATTCTTGCTTTAGATCATATTCCATTCTTTTGATCTCTGCTGGTGGAAGAGTTTTAGCTTCTTCAATATCTGACTGTAAAGTGTAATACATTCCTACAAACATAGAGGTAGTAACAATAACGCTTATAATAGTTTTTATATCTATCTTGAACTCAGTTCCTTGATTGATTTTCATTTGTTCATTAATTCCATTAGTTTTGCTACTCTATCTTTTTCGTATTGTAACTCACGAATTTCTTTCTTGCTTAATCCTAAGCTATCTAACATATGCACTTGCTCTGGTTTTTTCAAACCTTTATATTTAGTACGTTGTTTTTCTGTTTTTTCCTTCTCTTGTTTTAGCTTAAGCTGTTTAGCAGCTTCTTTCTTTTCTTTTTCTGTCTGTTTAATTGAAGTTACTGGTTTATATAAATACTTTCTATTTGATTGTGGTTTGTAAACTTTACCAGTTTCTTTTTGTTTTCTTAATATAGCAGCTACTCTGTCTTCTTCTTTCTTCATAGCTTTAATCTCTTCATCACTATAACCATGTTTCTTAAGAATAACTTCTTGTTCATCTTTATTATAAACTTCTGGTTTATCTTCACCATGCATTCTTTTTAAAGCTTCGCGTTTAAGAGGTTTTTCTTCTGCTCTATGAGATGTTATTTGTTCACTACTTTTTAACTGCCATTTGCTCCAACCTAAAGCCATAACAACTCTTTTCCAAGCCTCTTCATTAGCATTTAATACTCCTTCAACATTATCCATTTTCTTGAACATTATATCCATGGGTACATTAGTTAACGAAGATATAACATAAGCAGCGCTTTTCCATGCAGGATCATCTATACCCCAATTAGCTTCATCATGTTTCCAACCTTCGTATTTCCAGTTATTACCTGCGTATCTTAGTTTACTTACTTTAATATCTATAGGTGGAGAAAAGTTTAATAATTCAAACGCTGCATTATCATAATTCGGGCCAGGAAAAGTCCCATCTTTTTCAGCTTCTTTTAAAGCTTTTCTAGTCACTGCTAATAAAGTGGATACTGCGGTACCTGCTATCCCACTACCTCTTAATATACTATCTAACATTCCATTAGCTACATTATAATACTTCTGTTTAGTCTTTTCTTCTTCCTCATCGTCAAATGCTAAAGCAAATACTGCTTGTTGTAAAGAATTAAATATTATATTTTGAATTGCAGCATAATATACTATTTTAGAAATATTACTTTTAGTATCTCCTCTATTATTAATAACATCAGAAGCTGCTTTCTTAATTATTCTGTTATATTGCATAGGTGTGTTAGCAAATGCTAATATAATTCTACCTAAGCTACTAGCTTGCTGTTGAGATATTCTATCTGGCCGAGATGATTGTTGAGATTCTTCTGCTATTTCTCTAAACTCTAAGAAAGCTTGTTTTTTAGCATCAGCTTCAGACATTCCATCTTTAATTAATTCGTTTAATCTATTCCTGTAAAAAGTAGCCCCACCAGAAGCTATAGCAAAACTATCTGCAAATTGGGTGGGTAAATATCCTTTTTTAAGAATATAAGATATAGCTGCTTTAGCTTTGTTTTTACTACCAGCAGCAGCGTCAGCTATTTCAGATTCACTAACATTTAATTTAAGTCCGTTACGTCTTTCCACTAGAAATTCAGAATTCATCAACTCCATAAAATCTTTCCAATATTGTGGTTGATTAGCGAAAGCTACTCCAGCTTTTAAAATATTATTACTACCCCAATTAACAAAGTTTATAGCAGATATAGTTTGAAGTACAGCTGATCTCATATTAAGAAACATAACAGTACCTACGGAATTGTTTATGTAATCTAATAATCTATTTTCTAATCTACCAGCTTTTGAAGATCTATTTCTACCAGATTCCATCCTATCTAACATGTTCTCCATGGCTTCTCTCCAATTGCTACCCATAGCAGCTTCCATCTTATTCAAGTTCTTATTAGAAAAAACTAAATCAACGTTTTGTTTCCATTGTTGTAAATATTTTGAACGTTTACCAGTTCTAAGTCCATCTAATAAATCTGTAGAAATAGTACCAGCTAACCAGTCTTTCCCTGGTTTTGCATATCCATCTCCTTTGTTTATGTCAATTAGATTTTGGGCAAATACATCTATAGCTGGATTATCTTTAGCAAATTTCAATATACTATTTAAATCAGTTTTAGAAATTCCAGGAATATCTAAACCTTGCTTATGCCATGCTAAAACTCTAGCTACATCTTGATAGGTAAAACCATCTACTGCTTTTTTGTTTAAGTTTTTAGGTATTAAACCTTCTTTAACTAATTGGTTTTTTAGAACTTTAAAGTCATTTATCATTCTATTTTGATCACGTGATATGTTTTCCATTGCTCTACCATATGGTTCTATTAAGTGCTCTTTAAACCATTCCATCTGCATATCTCCTACTTCACCTTTACCTAACATAGAATATAATAAACCTACGAAATCCTCTGCTGATGGTGGAACAAAGAATTTAAATCTTCCTTTCTTTCTACCTACTAATCTAGCTTTAACATCTGAATATTCAGCTTCTGATTTAATACCAAATTTATGTTCAATTATATCATTTATAGTTTGATCAACTGTTTTGCTAAATTTAATTTTAGCTTGTTGTACATTAGATTTTACATCAATAACGTCTAATACTTTCTTGACAGCAGCTACATTACCAGTATGATCATCTGCAAAGTAAAAGTCATTGTAACCTTCTGCTGCTTTATCTACTATCCAATTAGATTTAGCAAGTGGAGAACTATTACCTAATCCAGTTATATTTTGTAGAGGTATATTTAAACCTAAAGAATCTAAGAATTGTTTAATAGCTGGTCCTGCTTCTTGAGCTCTAGCAGTAAGTACAAATACATCTTTAGTTCCTCTTGCATCTTGAATCTTTTTAGCTACTTCAAATAATGGACCTTTCTTACCTTCCATTACTTTATTAAATTCCGAAAAGTCAAACTTACCTCCTTGTTCTAAAATAGAATCCCCTTGCTTAGCAAAATCTTCAGCGGTTAATTTACCTGTAGTACCATCCGGCATTGTGTATAACACATTACTTTTCGTTCTAGCTAATGTATCGTCAAAGTCAAATACCCTAATCTTTTTAATAGGAGCATTAGGATCACGAGCAATGTTCAAAGCTTTATCCATTACCGTAGATTCATCTATAACTTCTTGAGTAGTGTTTTTGGATTTAGAAAACTTATTAGTAACTCCTGAGTTGTTTAATTGATCATTGTTTGCTTTGTCTCTATTATTATAATTTTCTTTATTTTCTAATTTAATTCCTAATTCTATACTAGTATTATCAATATTTTGATCATTAGCTACTTCAGACAAAACCTCATTAAACAAATCTTTATTTTCTTTACTTTCAAATATAGTTGATTTGTTATTAGTATTTAAAATAGTTTTACCCATAGGACTTTTTGATAACTTACTTTTAGTTTGTTTTACAAAGTTATTTAAATAATTTAATCCTTTTTGTCCAGCTAATTGGTTATATATTACATTTTCTAAAGTAGTACCAAATTCTAACATTAAAGTTCTAGAAGCATTACCTAAAGCTAAAGCAAATATAGATTCACTTTGCATTCCAGAAAGATATCCAGGTAATAATCCTGTTTTACCTTGTAAAGCCTTTAGTAATTCAGGATTAAAATCTTTGTATTTTTCTAGAAACTCTTTTGTAGTCATTTCACCGTCTAAAACTTTTTGAGCATCTGTATCTAATAAACTTTGACTATATTGAGAAACTAAACTTTCATATTTAGCATCAAAAGTATTTTCTATAATGCTATTTAAAACGTTAGCATTAAAGTTTAATAGTTGTAAGTTATGTTCTCTCTGATATGGTTTACCTTCTTGTTTAAAGTCTAATGTAAGAGATTTTAAATAAGCCCCTCCTCTTGCTATACCTGTAGCAGAGTTAGTTTGTTCTTGTAGTAAAGCTACAACATCACCTATTGCTTGGAAATACTTTTTAGAACCTTTTGGATATTGATTAACGTAATCGTTTAATTTGTTATAAAAATAATCTCTTACAGCTTCTACCGCTTGTAGTCTCCCTTTGTTTCCTGGATCTAAATATTTATTTATTTCATTAGTTAATTCTAATTGAACATTAGGATCTGTTAAGTCTTTAGTTTCTGAAAATCTTTTTATAATTTTATTCTCAATATATTTATATTCAGATTCAGTTATTGGTTTAGCTAAAGATGGATCTATATTAGGATATTTTTGTTTAAAATCGCTAGCGTTATCTTTATTTACATTTATCCAATCTTTTTTAGCAACATCTTGAGTTAAACTTCTAGCAGGTATTTTAGTTACTTTGTTTGTTTTAGGATTAGTATAAGTATTGTTTGCTTTATTAAAATTAACATCATTTATACCGGTTCCACCCGCTTTTTTAATAGCTGTATTTTGAGCATCAATAGCACTTTGAAGTTTTAAATTACCTGAAGCGGTTATAGTATTTCTAAAAAATGGTAAGTCTGCTATAGTAGGATCTAAAGTGTTAGAAAAATCATTAACAAAGTCTTTTAATCTTTGTTCTCCTTTGATTGAATAAGCTCCACCTTTTTCTTTAGAAGGTAATGTTACATCTGATACTTCGTTTCCATCTTGATCTTTTCTTTTGGGAAATTTTTTACTTATATAAGAATCTTTACCTCTATTCCAAGAAGAAAAAGATTCTAATTCAAAACCTTTTGTACCAGTTTTACTTCTAATTATAGCAGCTTGTCTTAGTTTGTCTATTGTTAATTCTCCTTTAATAACCTCATTAGCAGCTTTTTTCATACCACTTAGGTAAGGTTCTATTACAGCTTGAGCTTCTTTGTCTAAACTATTATAGTAATTATCTATAATATTTATAACATCTTTACCACTTGTAATTTCACTTTCCTTACTATTAAAAAATTCAACAGCATTGTTTAATACATTAGTGTTATCTCTAACACTACCATCTTGTGTTATACTAAATTTAGAGCCAGGAATTCTATCTATTGTTTTGCCTACTTCAGCTGTATAGTTTTCTGCTTGCCTTAATCCTTGTAACTCATAAATATCTTTAATCCTATTTTGTACTTCTGGATCATTAAGAACTTCCATAGTAGCGTCGAATGCTAATTCTTGAGCTATAGCACCAGCTAATGCATCTTTTCTAGTTCCTTTTGTCGATGCTCCTACGTCTTTACCTAAAAAGTATTCCATAAATTCTGCCTTAGAAACATCTCTCTTTCTAAATAAAGGATTATTGTCTGGTCTAGCTTGTTTACCTGTAGCTGGATCAATTAATGGCTCTACAAATGGTCTAAATCGCTTATTAGCTGTAGACTGAGAGATAGAGTTAAATACTGTTTCAAAGTTTTCATTCAAGAAAGCTTTGTACTTAGCTCTAGTTCCTATGAATTTTTTAATTTCTTTAAATAACTCTTTGTCAAAAGCTTTTTTAAGATCTTCTTTAAACTTTTTATTAGTAACTTCAGGAAGTTTAGTACCAAGAACTTTACGCACAGAGTCTAAAACCTTGTTATATATAGGACCACCTTTCTCTATACCTAACTTAGTTCTCATGTTATCTATGGTGTCTTCTACTATGTCTTGGTCTAATTGTTGATCAATATCAGTGTCATCTGCTAGTGTCTCAGCTATTGTTCTACCTTGTTCTCCAATTGTTTGATCTGTAGATATTTTTTTACCTGGTAATTTCTTTCTTTTAGCTTTACCTGTAACATCCCCTACTCTTTTACCTATATATGAATTCATCCAACCAAATAAACTATTGTTTTGGCTTGGGTCAAAATTCATTAAGTGATCAGCTAATTTATCTCTAACTTGTTGTATTATGCTCTCTCTAGTTTCTCCATGAATATCTTTACCTGATTCAAGTTTATCTATAATTAAACCATCGAATTTTCCTTGACTTATAGCAGTGTATACTTTAGTGAATGCTTTATTTTTATCATTTAAAAATTCTTTTTTAGTCATCTGGTATTTACCATCTTTCCTTTTTGGACCAGGAGCTTCATTAGTTAAGTCAGTGAGCTCTGCTTTTTCAGCTTTAGTTAAAGATTTTTTAGCAGAAGAGTCTTTAAGACTTTTCTTCATTTTAGTATCTTTATCTACAGTCTCTTTCTTAACTCCTTTTTTCTTACGTGATACTTCTGCTGTTCCTTCAGCTACTTTAGAAGCCAAACCAGTTAAAGTACCTCTTTCAAATGATTGGTTAAAACTAGTTAACATGTCAAATACGTCTTTACCAGTTCGTATTTGTCCAGAACCATCATTGAATTTTTTAAATCTACCAAATAATTTATTGTGAAGCGAACGCATTCCTTCTAAATTGTTTTGTCTCATGAAATCACTTAATCTTGCTAATTTCTCTTCTGCTACAGCCGCTTGATTAGTTAATTCTCCCTTACTATCATATTCTCCATACAATTCTTTAGTTTCTAAAAAGTTTTTATATGCTTCTGGGTAATTTTTCTTAACATAAGATTCTAAATCTTGAACTAAACCTACAGCATCAGGATTATCTCTCATAAATTCTTTAAACAAAGTATGATGTCCAATTTCGTGCGATCTTACAGTTAAATTATCTTTATTTAAAGCAAAAGTCATTGGAACTTGTACAATTCTTTTAGATTTAGATTGATCAGGGTTAGTAGTTTCGACTGTAATATTATCTCCCCAAGCCATACCATTAACAGTGGAATCTCCTCTAGAAGCTTTATCTGCAGCATTAAACTGCATTTTCATTTGTTCTTTTACTTGATTTTTTTCTTCAGTTGTTAGATCATCTCTAGTGTCTATGTAATCTAAACCTCCTTGCATTGCTTCTTTATTGTTATCTGCTAATACAGTTTCAACCTGATCTAATGTTCCACTTTTAACTCTCCAATTATTAGCGAATGTTGCTGACCTTGTTTTATCAGCATTCCACTCAGCATTTCCTAAGGTGTAATTTTTAATTGCTTCTTGTTGAAGAAGTTGTGTTTCTAATTCATTCATTTTACTAGTAGCTGCCTCTTTAGTAATTTGAGTATTAGAATTAACTTTATCCATTTCCGCTCTTAAAGAATGTTCTTTATTGAATATTTTTATTAAAGTTTCTCTATCCCCTTTGGTTAACGTTAAAATTTCTGATCTTATACTTTGTTGATCTTTTAATTGTTCTTTTGCTAATTCATGTAATTGTGTTTCTTCAATAGCTATAGCTTCTCTAATTTCTTTATGTTTAGAATCATTTATATCTAAACTAGTTAATTGAAGTTGTTTATTTTTTATACTATTACTAAGAGTTTGTATATCAGCACCTCTTTGAGCTATTTTAGCATTTCTATCTGGTCCTCTAAAAGCTTGATAAGTTTGAGCCATAATACCTGGAGCTTGCATTGTTCCTGACATCACAGCACCTGATACCATAGCTTCTGTAACACCATCTAATAAAGAAACATCTTTATTACCTAATATGTATTTCTCTGCAAAATTTTGTGTTATAGTTACTCCACCTTCACCAAGAGATTCTCCAGGCATTCCTGTAGCAAAATCTTTTCCAGTTTCTTTAAGATTAATCCATCTTTGATTTATTTTATTAGATCTTGTTAATCCTTTTTTAGCTCCTTTACTTAAATCTATAGCTTTACGGATGTTCTTAGCTCCCATTTTAAAGTTACCAAGAGTAATTTTCTCACTTAAGTATTCTGCAGCTCCATACAGGGCAGCTGTACCATAGAACTGTAGTGCATTGTATTCTTCAGGTTTAACTTTATAAGTATCATCATCTCCTAATGGATTAAAACCCCATTCATCTTTAAATTCTTTAATATATTTTTTTTCAGATTCACTCCATTCTTCTCCTTCCATCCTAGTCTTCATCTCATGCATTTGATTACCTGCTTCAGAAGCTGCAGCGAGTATCAAACCTCCACTACCTGGTATAACTATAGATAAACCAGTATTTAATAATTGACCGGTAAGCATTTCTGTACCCCACGTTAAAGCTTCCATAGCATTACTTATATCCCCAAAACCTTGTGCTGTTCTATTTTGCTCTAGTAATCCTTCACCATATTTATAACTTTTAGAAAGAAGATCATCACCTGTTTGATCAATCCATACATTTCCTCTAATATAGGTTTCTACTATATCTGCTCCTAAACCATCTCCAAGTATTTCTCTATTTCTATTTATTAAATCCTCATTAGCCTCTCCATTTTCATCTCTAAATTCTATTCCAGCATGTTCAAAGATGTTAACTGCATTCATTTCATTAGCTAATGTTCCTAATCCTGTAACTATTCGTATAGCACTGTTTTCAAAAATATTAGATAAAGTTTGAAACTCATCATAAGTCTTAACAGTTTTCTTCATTACGTCTTCTAAATTAGCGCCAGAAAACTCTAAAGTTCCTAAATACTCATAGTCAGCTAAAATTACGTCTTGTTTATAAACTAAGCTCTCTCTTAAGTTATTGTAATTGTCTATTTCTGCTTGAGTTATATTATCTTTGTTTTTCAACTCTCTAGCTAACTCTGCAACAGCTGTTTGTTGAACCATCAGTGAAGCAGCTTCTTCTCTTAAATCAAACATAGTACTCGCTATTTGATAATCAGTACCTTTTTGACTTAAACCTAAGTAACTCGCCATTGCTTCTTTACTCTTAATAGCTTCTCTTTCTGTTCCTGCGCCTAATGTTTTTTCTAATCCTTCTATTAATGAAGCAGCACCTATAATTTTACCTTGTATGTTATAATCAGCAATAGTTTTACTTGTTTTAATAATGTTACCCCACCAAGCAGTTCCATGTTCATCCTCAAATTCTTCATCTATTTTAGCTAATTTTTTTTGAATATAATCAGAGTTATATCGAGAATCTACCATAGCTTCTTGAGTTAATTGATATCTAACAGCATTCATTAACTTATCAGACTTGTCTATATCGTAAATAACTGTAGGATCTTTTTTAAATTCATTAAGATCTGGTATATACAATAATGGTTTATTAGTTTTTTTAGATTTATCTGCTTTACTTTTATCATTTGTTGTTCCTGAATATCCAGCTATAGGTGCTCCTTTTTGCAAATTTAAAATTAATTGAGAATAATTTTTATAATCTATCGCATCTTTTTGCTCTCTTCTTTTTTTAGCTACAGCTTTATTTTCTTCTGCCCGTTTTTTCAAATTGGGATTATTTGAGACATTCACCCCAACGGACTCTACTTCTTCCCACTTATCTCTTTCTTCTTTAATAGGTAAAGAATGATATAAAACATTGTTAAAATTACTTTGATTATCATCTTTATCTCCGACCCAACCCCCATGTTTATCTTTTTCTAATGCTGTAAATAATGGATTTGGTTTAAAACCCGCGATTCTATCTGCTTCTTTAAATGGATCTTTTTTCTTTTCTTCGCTATCATCAAATGTTGCTATTGGTTTAAAACCAGAGCCTTGATGTTGTTCGGCTTGAGCTAATATTTCTTCTTCTGTAGGAATTATTTCTTTTAATATATCTCTTTTTTTTTGTGCATAATCTTGAGCAGCAATAACACCTTCTTCTTTAGATGCTACTAGTCCTAGCAAATCATTATATTCTTTCTCTACTTCTTGAATTTTCTTTTCCAACTCTAACCCTTTCAAGGGGTTTCCATTTCTATCTAATGCTATTGTTTGAGTAGATACACCATTTTCCTCCTGTTTTAGATAAGAAATATAATCTTCATATTTATCTTTTACATCTTGAGTTGTTTCTACAACTTCATCCTCTTTCAAGTCTAATCTTGTAGGTACTTCTTTCTTTTTCTCTTCATCTCCTGTTTCTTCACCAGATATTTCTAAACCTAAAAGCTCTACGTAATCTTTCCCTTGCCCAGTATATCCACCTTCTCTAAACATAGATAAACTATCGGTGAAAGCATCTTTATTACTACTAATTAACTCAATAAATTCATCTTGGGTTCCGTTGTATCCACCAGTTTTAAATATTTCGTATGCGTCTATTCTAGCTTGATCATCCATTAGGTAGGGTCATTTTGATTGTTATATCCACTCGTTTGTATACTTACTTTGTTTGTTTTATCTAATTTTCCTGCCGGGAATAATCCTGCTTGTGGACTTACTAAATAATCTGCGTATGCACTTTTTAATATCATATCTTTATAACTAGAATCTGCACCCCACTGATCCCAAGAAACATTGTTGCTAACATCCTTGAAACCCTTTGGTCCACCACTTCCTGCATGTGATAGGTCGTATTGATCTATAAATCCTTCTTGCTGTAACATTCTCCACAATTGAGCTTCATCTGGCATAGATATAGAACCTTCTTTTCCTTGCACTGGTTTAAAACCTTCTTCAGCTATTAATCCTTGGTATATTTCTTCTCTAGCTCCTTCGGGATCATTAGTTGAATAACTTGTAGTGATATCTATAGTTTTAGTAGGATCATTAGGATCTGGAACAGTCTCATGTACACCTTGCCATTTAGTGGGTTGCCCAGCAGCACCTATACCATCTATATACTTCTTACCCCAACCAGTGGCAAATTCATTAACCTTAGGTCCAGCTACTTTATATGTAGATCCATTCTTTTTTAGAGTTTCATTATATTGCCTTAAATTTATACCATCTGACTTCCCACTTGGATCATTTATCATTATTCCATTAGGACCCCTTGTAATTGTAACGTTTCTATTACCGGCACCACCAGCAAATATACCGTTTTTAAATTGCTCTTGCTCTGTATCTATAATCTTATTTCCATCTTCATCAGTCTCTATTATTAAAGTTCCATCAGCAATAGCTTTATCTCTTAAATCAGTTTCTGCATCTAATGTACCTATTAACACAGTGAATTCATCTAAATCTTTATTTAAATTAGCAGCATTTGTAATATACTTTTGTACTAATTCTGGGGTACCATCTGGTCCGTAAGCATCCATATATTGACTAGCCAAACCCCTAGCTTCTTCTTCAAATAGTTTTAAAGCTGCTTGATCTATACTATCTCCCCCTGTTTTCTTTAACTCAGAAGATTTTTTATATATTTTTTTATACTCTTCTTCACTTTTTTTAGTAAGATCTTGTAATTCCTTTTTTTCTTCTTTTCTTCTAGTGTCAGCCAGATCAAAACTTTTTTGAAATTGATTCATGGCCATTGCTCCAGCCATTCTTCTTTCCTTCAAGCCTTTTGTTTTATCTATTCTACTAAGTGCTGTATATTGTGCCATAATTTTTCAATTAATTTTATTTATTCTTTTTCCACCATTTTGCAAAATCATCATAAGATCCAAATTGATCTTGACTAGCAATACCACTAGTACCTGCTTGAATATCCGCCCATTCAGATCCATATTTTTGTGAATCTCCACTACCAAATAATCCACTTAACATGTCTGGATTTTGTGATAAACTATTCGCTATACCAGTGGCGCTACTGTATACTCCTTGTTGCATAGCTAATCTTTGCTCGTCACGTAAATCTTGCTCGTTTTGTCTAGCATTATTTAATTGACTAATTTTAAAATTAATATCACCCGTTTGTCTATCATCTATAGCAGTTTGTAATGCTACTTCTCCTTCAGCAAATTTAACTTGATTAGCTTGTTCTTGTTTCTGTATATCAGCCCCAATTCCTTGTTTTGCTTCTGTAGCTTTTCTAGCTAATGCTGTAGCACCTGATGCTCCAAAACCACCAGCTTTCATCGCGTCTAAAGTATTAGCTAATGATACATCTGCTTGTTGTGCTTCAAATTCAGCTGCTTCAGTAGCAACACTTAAATTAGCATATGGGTTTCTTAGCTTAACCCTATTGTTCATTAAGTTTTGAACATCAGTTTCTAATCCTAGTCTTTTTCCTTCTTCGGTATCAGCTAAATCTTTAGCTTGTCTACTTTGAAAATAACCTTGAACTGCTGGAATAGTTTGCGCTGTTAATTGCATTATACTACCTAATGCTTGTGGATCCATATTCATATTTTATAATTTTAATAAGATGATAATACGTAATCAGTTCCCACTGAATACAATTCTTTCATTTGTCCAGGTGCAGTCGTTTCATCTGTCTGTACTTTTACTATAGTGTAATAACCTTTTATACCACTAGCTTCTCCTCCAAAAATAACTTCTCCAATTTGCGCTGGAGTATTATTAATTACATTAGCTACATACCTGTTTTCTTTCAAATTGAAACCTGCTCTATAAGTAATACCATTTTCTATATAAGTTCCTTCTGTATAACTTTTTATAATATTTATAGTATCTTCTTGACTACCCCAATCTGTAATACTATTACTATTAACACTTGTTGGAAACATACCTGATTCATCAGATATCATGGTAGAAACTTCCCAACCATTTGTTCCTTCGTAATTAATAGTTTTAAATACTTTAACAATATTTGGGTTGTCATTAAATATAAACTCTATAGAAGATTTAACAGGAGTTGCTCCATAAAAGCTATTTCTATCAACGTTTTCAGAGTTATGTACCCAAAGATTAGCAGTATTAGTAGTATATAATCTATTAAATAAACTTGCAGCAAATAGTGGTTTGTAATCAAAGAAACTTCCCCAACCTTTAGCAGCTTCATCAAAAGATAATGTATTATAATTTCCATCAGTCTTCTGCATAGATAACATATATGTGTCATTATAATTATCATACACTCCTATTATCTTATCTTTACTGTATGTTCTAAAATAAACTGTATGTCCACTTACAGCGTCTGGCACTAAACTTGTTACACCTACTCTACCTAAAATATCATCAACATAAGTTACATATGCCCCTGTGTTAATAGGTTGTCCATTATTATTATAATCTACTAATACTAATGCACCTACTGGAATATCTGTAGCTTTACCAATCGCTACCTGAATATAAGGTTCTCCTACAGCTATAGGTTGATAAGGAGTATAAGGAAAAGCAGGAGATTGACCAGTGGCATTAACTGTAACATCAATAGGTTGTTGGCCATCTTGAATTTCGTTTAATTCATCTCTAAAGAAATCATTCATTCCATATTTAGAGATCGGTGTTAATCCATCATTAGACAATCTCATTATTGAATTTCTAAACTTGTCTGAGAAGTATTGTCTATTACCAAACTGTGCCCATGATTCAGGATTGTTACTAATACCATATTCACCTACATATGGGTTTATTTCCCCTATTACAAGCTTTGTTGTTGAAACTGCAGTCCCTTGTCCCTCGGCAGAATATATAGCATCTTTATCTATTAATGCTCTACTTACCTTGTTTTGTTGGAAGATATGTAGTTTAGTATCTGAAGCATATAACTTTTGTATAGATCCATATTCAGGAGGCGCTGTAAAAGTTATTTGTGTAGCTGTAGAAAAAACATTAGTTTCATTAACATTTGTATTAGAGTTGAATAACCCAGAGTATATAACACTATTTTGTCTAATAGTAGTTAAATAATTTTTATCTATTAAATAAGCTTTAACCCCATAGTCAGTGGAATTATTATTATAACCACCTTTAATTCTTGCCTCTTCAATCAACCATCCACCTTCTTGTGATCTATAATTCACATCAGGTCTTAACTCATCTTCCACATATCCAGTCTCTTGAGTAGCTGTAGAACCAGTTCCGTCAATGTTATTAGCATTAGCATAGTTAGTATAAAGATTAGAATATAATCCATTCACAGGGTTAATATCAAACTTTTTGAAAGGTAAACCAGGATAATTAGGTATAGGAATACCTAATCCTGCAGCTCCATTACTATCTACAAATTGACTATTAAGTTTTTTAACCCAAAACGTATTAAAATATTTTACTTCTATTGTAGTTGCCATATTATCTATTTAATCTTACGTACATTACTTTATCTGTCGGATTAGTTTCTCTTTGTAAAGACGTATTAGCAGGAAATGTTTCTTTAACAGCTAAGGATATTTTATATAAACAAAACTGATTATTTGCTAAATCTCCGTCTGGTTGTAGTAAATAATCACTATTAAATAATCCTCCACTAGCACTATCCCAAGGATCTTTATAATGATCTATAGGTACAATAGGGGGATGATTAGCATTTAACTGAATATACGCATAATTATCTTTATATTTAACTTGAAAAGGATATTGAACCATCCAATTATAAAAAGGCCATGCGCTTAATGCTTGAGCAGCTGTACCATTTCTATTTTCAAATAATAAAGTTTCATCTATTGTGTATTCTTGCCATGCAGTATTAACTGATCCGTCACTATTATATGTTTGGAATTCTAATTTCTTTATAAACATTTCAGTAGCGCTACTATTTTTAACAAAACTACCATTAGAAAAATCTGGAGACAAATGAGAAACACCTAAAGATCCTTCATAAACCCATAAAGGTCTCCAACTTTCCACAACTGGAGTTGAATCGTTGATTTTACCTTGTAACCAATAATTATTAGCATTAGTAGCGCTAGTAGCGTTAGGTTGCCACCCACTTTGTAGTCCACCTATTCCAGTATCTCTTTTAAATAATGGCATACTTTTCCTAGGTTCTTCTTTACCTTGTAAACTAAATGTCCATATTTTAGAGTTGCTAGTAGGTGTAATAAAATTTGCTTCTGAACTAGCGGGGTTATACGCAGTTGTCCAAATTGGATCATTATTAGTTAAGTAGTTTTGATCTTTTACAATAGTTATTGGAGGAAATGCTTCCCCAGTAGCCAAATCATGAGTAGTTAAAACAAAAGTAAATATAAATTCTCCATTCCACTTATTATGAAATTCATTGGAATTCCAATATTGAGCAGGATCCTCTAATTTTATATTGTATGTATGAGGAGTAGTTGAACTATTCTTGTGAAGTGTAAAATAATTTCTCATATCATACGAAACAGGACCTATTTTAGATACTACGCTGTCTAACCTAATTCTATAGTTATTATCTGAAGTAACTGCATTAGTAGGATACGTTATTATAGTTATATCACTTTGTAATAAAAAATCTCCTGGAGTTCCACTACCATCATAATCATATTGTTCTTCCCAAGAAAATTTCCAAGTACTTAAATCTTTAGGTTCACCTAGACTCGGTGATGAAACTACTGCTTCATTTAAGTCACTAATTA
>Ga0080013_1003781_pt1 | contig 15481 bp, 24 predicted proteins | sample ETNvirenome_6_85_FD_69236 | JGI IMG/M metagenome (GOLD analysis project Ga0080013, IMG submission 69236) | Marine viral communities from the Pacific Ocean - ETNP_6_85 (SPADES assembly) (version 2) | ecosystem: Environmental > Aquatic > Marine > Oceanic | place: Pacific Ocean | collected 2013-06-19
TTGCCAAAATAGACATAATAGTATAAGTTGTACAAGCCGATGACCAAATTGAACCATCTTGCTAACTGGAACCATTCATCTCTTTTCATCTTTATCCTTTTCTATTACAGGCAGGTATGAACGCAATATCTCCTTTAGGACGTGGAGCTCTGCATTAAGCTGTCGAACCCTCTCGAGGGTGACCTCGTACATATCTTGCCAATTCATGGGTAAAGTTAGTAGATACAGGTCTAGGATCGAGTGATTTCTATCACAAAAGAAAAAAGGTTTAAAAAATGTAGCATTTTATCGTGTGGTCTTTCAGAGTTGGTACACCCCTATGGGGTGATTAAACGTTATCAGGATTACGTTATTTTTGGTTTGTAAGTTAGAGTTATTTTTAGAAGTGTAAACTAATCTTATAATATAAGGAGTACAATACTATGGCTGGTAGATATGCCAACAATGATGCGCAACGTTCACTAAAGCGTATTAATGGTGAGATTGCTGTGGACAAGCAGGATAACAAAGACTTCGTAAACATTGCGAAGGCTCATGCAGCTGCTGGTAGTATGGGTGACATGACTACAATACTGACTGCACTAGGTCGGTTCGAACAGCAGAATGATGTGACACAGGCTGTTAAAGAGCAGAATGCTGCAGATCGTAAAGTCCTACTGGCTCAGATTGATGCCAGGATGGGGACTAATGTAGCAGAAGTAGCAGAACCTGTAGCTGAAGTAGTACCAGTATGGGCTAAGAAGCTTGCAGAAGGTCAGGATCAGTTGTTCAAGCGCATAACTGTGCTAGAAAAGAAGTAAAGTAAGCAAAGGGATATTAGTAGTCTTAGTATCCCTTTTATTACATATACATGCGTGTGTTCTTTAGAATGAACGTGTACATAAACTTATAGCATCTAAATGAACCTTGAAAGGGGGATAGTTATGTTACAAAGAGTACTGCAATCTAAGTTATTATGGCGTTTCGCATTGATGATGAGAAGACGTCACTTTGAATGGACTGATCAAGCTTATATCAGATTGATTGGTAAGAAAAGAGGTAAGTATACACCTTACCTAAGACTATCATATGATGAGTACGATGGTTGGTATTTTCGCGCAGATGGTGAAGTTGGTGAAATAAGCTACCAAGATGTGATAAGATTATCCAAATCATTCATTAGGCATAGTAAGCTTAGAGCCATAAGGTGTATCTGATGGAAGCAACAAAGGAATATCAGGTTAAATATCGAAACTACTGGGGTGGTGGAGTTGGTTATTCTAAAGTTGATGCTAAATCATCACAAGATGCTAAGAAACAGGTATCTAAATGGGGCTTTGTCCTAGAATGTGATGAGGTTGGCAAAGAAACAAGCTACTGATGGGAAGTAAGAATTACAGCCATTATTATGGTTGATAGATACTATCTAGAACTGGTCAACTGCTGATGATATGTCGCGTGTTAAGTCACAAAATGGCATGTCGCTTGAGGTAAGTCACACAAGGATACTATCTTTATTGTAGCAAGGAGGGATTGAGCCCCATCACTCGCCCTCCACTAAATTAATATAGTTATCTGGCGGGAAGACACCATTAACAGGTTATGCTGAATACTATACCTTTGAGCCTAATACGTGAGTTAGAAAGCGAATGGCGAAAGTGCACAAGTAACCATAGGTTGTAAGATAACTATTTATATTTGCTAGCGATGCCGGAACTCTAGGACCGTATGGCCAGAGAACTCTGATCAGGGGAGCTAGCATTAATTTGAAGGCTTGAAAGTAACCTACGAATAAGCGTATAGCCTAGGTAACGATCTAGCTCTGCTTAATACAGCCTTCATTTACTTGAGAGTGGTTTGAATTGGCGGCTTTGCTATGGGATACCCTAGAGCGTACACCCCGCAAGGCTAGTAGAACCTACAATGTTGAAGGCCACTCTCACTAAATTTGCGTATCCAGCAGACATCGGATGAATGATATCCACTTCCCGAGAACAGAGTCCTTGCTTTTTAGTGAGGTGTAGGGTACGCATTAAATTCACACTAATATGGAGGTCATAATGACTGATGAAGTAATGCAAGAGATATTAGATATTGCTAGAAATGCTGGCATGGAAATAGAACCAATAACTACTGAAGATGTAGCACCAATATTAAATGTAGAAGGTGGTGATAAATGTCTAAGATGTGGTAAATGGTTTCCCTACGATTGTATTGTAGGACCAGGAGTATATAAAGTTATTAATAGCAGTAAGAAATATTGTTCTAGCTTATGTAAAGAAACACATTCACACTAATAGGAGGTATCAAATGATGCTTGAGAAATTATATTTATGGTTATTCTCAGAGGAGGAACGGCAGCCGATAGGCTTTATACCATTGTTCTTCTTGATAATACTAATATCGTCTATCGTCTGCCTATTCATAATATCTGTTAGTAGAGAGATAATGTGGATATGAATAAAATCACATTTTGGGGAGCATTCATTTATGGTGCTTCAATTGGTATTGTATTGTATATGATACTATGGGTAGTAGAAGTCACACACGCTATAATATGGGGTTATTGATGATAGAATCTGAGAATGTAGGGTCAAAGCTTTGGGTAATAAACTTTTACCAAGAACAGTTAAATAAGTTTGCTAAGTTGGGGCTTGGCAAACTTACTGAGTTCGATGTAAAGGTAACCGAAAAACTAATAGCAACCACACAGAGACGACTAAATGAGATTACTACAATATATGATGGGAATTTACATTCAAGAACTCATATGTTACGTAAAGCTAAAAAGCGTCTTGCAATTCGGGAGAGATTACGAAATGAGTCAACTAACAATAATGGAACAGCTACTACACCTAGAATGCAAGGTGATGGCAATACTGGACATGAAGAGGGTGGATCATAATGTACTGGATTTGTCGAAACCGAGTAATTTTAGGAGTGGACGGCTTTATGCGAGACCGCAAGATGGGCTCGCAAATTAGGTTATTTTGTTTTGGGTTAAATATTTGGATAGCCTGGGGAGATATAGATCCTGATGGGAATGGATATAATATCTGGACAGGAATGCCAAGAATAAGTGAAGTGTTATAAACTACAATCACATAAGGAGTGTTATGAAAAAAACATGGAAAGTGTTCACGCTCACTCAAAAGCGTACAGCTATTAGAGACATGAAAGCTCTGGTAGCAAAAGGAAACAGCGTATCTCGTGCTCGATTACTTGTAGGTAGGGTGTTAGGAGTAACTCCTAATACTATCTATAACTGGGAACGTAAACTAACTGGTAAATCTACAAAATCTAAGGTTATAACACCTAAGATCAAAACTACCGTGCACAAAGTTAGTACTAATAATATTGCTAGAGCTCATATTACAGGTGTAAACCTACATGTACCAGGTAAAGGCAATATTACACTAGATCATGAACTATTGACTAATATTTCCAGATTAGCTGGATTTACTAGTTAGTGGGTGGCGACAAGGATCTGATTATACACCAAGAATACCGAGGGAGCGTTAAACCTCCCTTGGTTACTCCTGTATCTGAACTCGATAAAATGATGTATGATGAGATGGTAAGATTAAATAAACAAGTAACTATAATAAAAGAAATACTGGAGGGTTAGAATGAGAACACTACTCATACCTATGATAGTAATTCTAGTGTTTATAGGATGTGATAAAGCTGAAGGAGGAGGAACAACTACTCCCAGCAATGTAAAGCACAAGACTATAACACCTGAAAGCAAAGAAGTATCAAATACAGCAGGAAACTATGGAGACTACGTAATACCTGTAGAAATTAACCTAGATGACTTGCAGTTTGAAGATGCTTTTGAAATAGAACACCGCGCAAAAGGTGAAGGACATACATTTTGGTGGAATGGTGAAGAATATACCACTGATTTATATGTATCGGTTGGCAGCTACAAATGGGTTCGTAACTCAGATGATACTGATGACACATGTTATTCTAATGAATATGATGAGTGTGGCATTTGTGATGGATCTGGTAAGATAACTTGGTACATTGACCTAGATGGTGATGGACTAGGTGATCCTACTAACTATACTGAAGCTTGTATTTATCCTAGTGTGGATGAAGAGTAGTTGACCACTTCTCAACATGGGCCTGCTTTGAGATATCTTAGCAGGCTCATTAGCTATTTAACATGGAGGTATAGTGAAAACTATTAAAACAACAGTAGAGAATTCACAGTATTGGAAGCGTGTACCCGTAGGTACTTTGCTACGTGTTCGTGATGAAGATGCTGAGAAGGTAGTAAACAATAAAGAAGCTCAATATGCTCCTAAAAGTGAGTGGAAAGAGCTTCGTGACAATGAAACAACCAATAAGGAGGGCACAAATGCCTAAAATCAAAGTACTTAGTGGTGGTGGATTTCCAGAGAGGGAAGTCAACTCTAACACAATAGGGTCTCTTAGAGACGAGCTAGATATGGCTAGCGGATCATCTGTATCAGTTAATGGGACTGGTGTAACTGATGATTATCAATTACAAGATGGTGATGTAGTCGCTGCTGTAACTAGCAATAAAACTGGTGGATATTGGAAAGCAGTAAGAAAAGTACATAAAACACGTGCTTATCTTGATGCATTAGTATCTGCAATGGCTAAACAAGCACTTATAGATACTCTTCAAGATGGAGAATCTATAGAGTGTGACATTTAGAATAATATAGACCTTGCTATGGGGTAATAATGGTCAATGCTCTAGAGAAACCATATCGGTATGGCTAATAGAATTACTGTATTACCCCCTCTAGCATATTAAAATGCATTCAGTTCAAACGAGAAAAGATCAGATGTTTAAAAACTCTGTACATGCAATGTGGGAGAAAGAAAGATTAGGACTTTCTACTGTATATGACAGACTACACATATTTTGGCAAGGTGATCAAACTTATGATCATTTAGATATAGATACTGTCAGACATTTATCTTGGATAGAATTTATAGAAGATAACCATATTGGGACTACGATGGGTAGCCCACATCCTAATCAATACAGGAAATACAATAGAGCTCTTACTTGGAAAGAGATAGAAGAAATCGAAGATATTACAAAATAGGAGGCTTATGGCAATAGACTTTCAATTGATAGAAGCATATGATGTGGACATAGAGAACTTCAGTTATGATGTCTCTGATATGGTCAATAGTATATATATTGGCCCACAAGGTGAGCTTTTAGAGAAGTTAGAACTGTTTAATCATAACTATGGGACTAATATAGGTGTAACTAAATCATTTACACTTAAACCTGGTGGATATGATGAGATAAAGAAAGCGCATGCTAGATGGGTATTGCGTTATGATATGAAGCCTAGAGGTATTGGTTCTATATTTGATAGAATGCAGCAATACAACTGGAGAGCTTCAGGTTTTAAGCAGGAATTGTTAAACATAGATACTAGAATGAAGGACTTGAAACAGTCTGGTATGAGATGGCAAGATAACGCAGACCAGTTTGAAGATGAATTTGACAAGCTTAAGTCTAGCATTATCAATACCTTAGAGGTAACCAGGGAAATGTATCCTTCTGTATCTATAGAATGTAAAATAGTACCTGTAAGTGAAGGCAGATTATCTGTTTATCGTAGACGTGGGCATTATGGTAGAAGTGGATTTCCAACTAATATGTTTAGCGCGGAAGCTGTTGACTTCGTGTTATTAGTATATCTTAAATTAGAAGACATGGATATGATGACTTATGTCATGGATGGAGATAATGCTGTTTCTGAATATAGATTGCCAATGGGAGATGTTTATATAGCATCAGGTACATACTTACTGCCACTTATTAGCAGGAATTGGGGTAGAACTACTCCTCTAACCACTAATGCGCAGCAAGGAGCATACTCTTTCTTTTTAGAGGCTATGTATCTATCCGAGATGTGTAAAAGCTATCATCCTTACATAGGTAGAACTACTGATAAGTATAACTGGGAATTAAAAGCTAAGGCATGGGCCGGTAATATATGCACAGGCAATATGGAACAGGAAATACGTAACTCATTGTTAAATAACGAGTTAATGGCTCATATTGTACAGCTTATAACCTGGGTAACTACCTATTATGTACCACAAACTCATCCTTTAAATCGTATAAAGATGATGAGAAGATATGGTGATGATATAAAGTTTATCCAATGGCGCAATGATCTTAACTCTACATCAACAGATGTGTTCCAACCATCTGATGAGGCACTGCCTCAAGAATGTCATTTTGGAGAGCATTTATCTGATAGCACACGTAATTATGCTAGAAACTATGATGCTAATAGTTATTATCAGAACAATGATACTTTTACTTTCAATAGTGTTGAATATCTTTTAAGGACAGAAGAATATCTTAAAAAGATAGCTCTTATTGATATGCCATGTAATAACTGTGGATTTAAATCTGAGTGTAATCAGTGGAATGTATTGCAACTTATATTTAAAGATAGTTTGACTCCTGAAGAAGAAGCATGTTTCGGTACACTCTATGAGTTTCATGATTTTGAGGTTAACATTCTCCATAGGAGAGAGACTGAAAGTTACATAGAAATACCTTTTGCAGAGCTAGCATTAAAGCAAGCATGGAGATGGGATCTAGATAAAGACTATCTTACTCTAGATATATGTCATAAAATGTGTAGTTGGTGGGCATATGTAAACAGTGAATCTTTCATAACAGGTAGTAGTCGTTATAGGCAGAGAATGAGACAGCTGTATAGCATGCACTCTGGTAGTAGAAATCATCTATTCGAACATCATTATTTGAACGATGAAAGTGACTTTGTATGGACTTTAGACAATCTAGCAAGCTACAATGTTCCTCTGTTGAAGCGTAAACTCAAAAGAGAAGAGGTTCTAGAAGATCTACAAGAAACTGCTAATGAAAGAAATGTACTTGAAGAATGGTTACATCAAGAAGAGCCAAATCGTGAAGATCTGGTTATAGAAGAGCAGGATATGACTCCAGAACAAAGAGCAATACAATGGGCAGTACATAATGGTGGTGCACAGAATCTATAAACAGATTGGGTAATAACCGAAAGGGGAAGATTGGAGCATCTTTCGAGGTGTCTTCCCCTTTAATTTCATAACATAAGGAGACGCATAGTGTTTTATATAACACAAAAGAACTGGAATAAGATCCTGGGATATGCAGAAGAAGCTTATGACACTGAAAAGAGTGAAATAGGTGGAATGTCTGTAATGGTAGAAGATAAAGATGGTGACTGGGAACTACAAGATCCAGTTATCTTAAAGCAAGAAATAAGTTCAGGAAATACTGTATTAGAGAAGGATGCATTAGCTATATATTATACCAAAAAGGGAAAGAAGATGGGAAAGAAAAACTTTCGCTTTTGTTGGTGGCATTCACATCATACAATGAGTGCATTCTGGTCTGGTACAGATAAAACTGCAATAGATGAGTTTAATGAAGGTGACTTTTCATTCGCATTAGTAGTAAACCTTAAGGGTGAATATAAGTTCAGAGTATCAATGTGGAAGCCATTTGAAGTACATGAAGATGTAGATCTTGAAATTAGCGGAATAGCCGATCGTTGTACTAAGAAAATGAAGAAAGAAGTAGAAGAACTATGTTCCAAGCCTGTTTCTACTTATGGATCCTGGAAGAAAGACAATACTTATGGTTATTCTTATAGTAAATATGGCTATAAAAGTAAAGATCAGCTTCTAAAAGAGGCTGCGGAGGACCCTCGCCAAGAGCGACTCCCTTTTCGTTCTATAGTTTCGGAGACCGCTGCAGCTGGTAATAAGTTTGTTACTTTTCCAGAGATAGTTGAAGAAGTTGATGACTATAATACTGATCTAGTAGCAGGAACTATAACCTATAGTGATTATATAGAAAGCATAGAAGCATTAAACAAGGATCTTAAAGACCAGAAAAGTATCTATAAGGTAGTTGCCATTAGAAAAGACCAGGTTAATGACTTATTGCACGTACTACCAGCCCAATTAGTAGTATATGCTAAAACAGGAGAAGAAGTTCATGATTCATATAATGATTGGGGATACGGAGGTTATTAATGAGTATTACAGCTAGACATGACGGACTGTTCGAGGGAACAGCAAATTACACGTATCACATACTTGGTTGCGGAGCTATTGGGAGCTCTGCAGCCATACAATTGGCCAGGATGGGAGCAGTATACTTTCATCTATATGATCGTGACAAAGTAGAAGACGTCAATATTGGAGTTTCTCAATACATTGAGAGTGACATCAATAAGGAGAAAGTAGACGCGTTAAAAGGGCACCTATTAAGTATAAGCCAGGAGCTTATAATAGATGCTCACAGTGGAGACTTTGACGAATTTTACTTCCAAGATCATAATGACATAGTCATACTAGGTTTCGACTCGATGAAGTCGAGATTGGAAGCGGTCACTACTATCTGCTCTAATCCAACTACACGGCCAAAATGCATCATAGATGGGAGGATGGGAGCTGAACACTATCAACAATATGTACTGCCAAGGCCTACGCTTCAACAGTACATGAAGCATTGGTATTCTGATGAACAGGGGGACGAGGAGCCTTGCAACGCAAAGGCGACTAGCTACTGCTCCAATATGAGTGGAAGTTTTATTGCCAATTCCGTTCGCAAGTTCATAACTAATGCACCGTTGAATGGTAACTTCAGTTTTCACTTCCCTACTATGATGCTGAATAAGATATAGGCTCCAGGCTAGGTGCAGACCTTGCGACATAAGGCAAAGTTTAGGCTGCGTACTTCTCAATAGGACGAATCCTAGCCGAGACTATTAAGAATTTAAAGAGAGCCCTTTCCTGATGCTTATACAGATTAGCAGAGAGGGCTCATAAGAATTACTTGCAAGAGCAGTAATAATGGTGGTATATTATCCACGCACTAAAAAGGAGAGAAATGCGCATGAAAACACTGATGTTCGACCTAGAACACGGTTCTCAAACTCTCGGATCCAGAGAATATATCCATAAAAAGTTCGGTTTTCCAGTCTTACAACCAGGTTCATGGGATCAGTTTCAAGATACCATAGCCAAACTGTATAAACAGGAGACCATATCTGAAAAGATAATGGTAGGCAATCTAGAAATAGATGAGAAGCGCACTGTTGTATTACCACGAAATGGTACTGCAGTAGACGCACTTGTCCTAGATACATTCTCAGAACTCTCGAAGAAGTATATGAGACAGCTATCTGATAAAGATGGTAAAATGAAGTTACAAGGTTGGGGACAGCTTAAGAATAAGCTTGACGGAGCCTTAGACTTTATAAGTAAAATACCTGGTGTTGTTATATGTAACTGTCATTCTAAAGTTCAGACAATGGACGATGGAAATAAGGTTATACCTTATATAGATGGTAGTAGTAAAGACGATATCAGTAAATGGTTTGATTTTGTTTTCTATACTAAGACAGCTGTATCTGGAGATGATAGGAAATATCTCTGGATTACTGGTCGTAGTGAGAAATATGATCATGCTAAAGATAGAACAGGCTTATTAGATACGGAAATGGAACAGGACTATGCTAAAGTGGTAGCGGCAGCCAAGGAGAAAGGCTTTGATGGAGCTAAAATCCTAGTCATTGGTTCACCTGGATCTGGTAAGACTTACAGTTTGCAAACACTAGTAAATGGAGGTTCTAAATGAGAACACTAACAGTAAGAAAAGGTAGTGGTACCAACTATACAACTGGTTGGCATACACTTACTATTTCTAATGCAAAATACGGAGACTATAATGGTAGTAAATTTCTAGATGTATGGTTTGATACATACCCTGAGAACTTTACTATGAGAGTCTACGAGAAAATAGGCAAAGATGGGGAAGAGTTCGCTATTGGACAAGTCTTTAGATTTGCTAATGCTGGTATTACAGATGGTCTTGACGGCCCTGATGGGAACGTAGTAGTTAAGATTGACGATGATACTAGCCACCTTAAAGGTAAACATGTTAATGTATACTTTCACAAAGATGGTGAATACACACGTGCTTTACGGCAATGTGCACCAATCGAGTTTAAGAATATCATTGAAGAGTTTACCGAGTCTGACGTTGAGTATTGGAAGTCTCGTGCAGAGAAGTTCTACACTGATTATGTAAAGAATAGTTCTAATGGAACTACGGCTACATTTTCTGAGACTAATGATACAGAAGCCCAAACAGCTGATATTCCTTTCTAGGGATTGATCTCCTAACATTCAGGGGGTCCAACTAGCGGGCCCCCAATGTTATGACTAGCGAGAGAAAACTAACACTATTAATAATGCTATGGATCTTAGACAAGGTTATCATGGTGCTACTTATGTATTTAATGAAAATGTAGGAGAGAAAATGATACAATGCAATAGAGGGTGTGGAGCAGACAATCTACACTGGAAAATAGTAAATGGAAAGTATAAGTTGTTTCAAAGCAATAACTTACTACATATGTGTAATGATGGCGTCCAATCAAATAAAACTGAAATGAGGCGAGTAACAGATAATATCTTAGAAGAGCTAGGTTTAAGCGATCCTTCTGATATACCTGTAGCAGATGTTTATGAAAAGAAAAGTAAAAAAGAAGCAAGAAAAGATGCAACATTATGGGTTGCTAGTAAGGATACTAGTGATGCCAGTAAATGTTTTACAATCAATACTACTGCTAATGGCATCGCTCTTACTGGTGATGATAAGCATAACGCTATATATCTACCAAAAGTTGCATTACCTGAACTGGTTAAAGCATTAATGGACTTTATATGTTAAGCGAAACTCAATGTAAGAGATTGTTAAAGCAAACAGAAAGTGCATGGGCAACAAAACAAGAAGAGAACTTGCGGGGATGGCTGCAAGCTCTTAGACTTGTTCTAGAAGTAAATGGCCCATCAGAAATAAGGGATACACCTTTAGAGGAGAAAGATGATTAGAGAATTTGCATTTGGCTTAGGTCGAAGGCATTACTTTGAAGAATCATCCAATATAGTTAACTGGATGGAGCTTCATAGTGATACCTATATGTCATTATATGAGTATGATAATGATGTAAAAGACTATTTTGCCAAGAATAGAAAGCTAGCTGGATATGATGGAAAGGTATATATACCTGAAGAGTTTATTCTGGATGTCGATGGGGGCAATCCAGAGGATGCTCAGAAGAGAGCTGTAGGCTTAAAGATACTACTAGGAGACCTAGATGTCCCCTTTAAAGCATTCTTTAGCGGTACAGGCTTTCATTTCCACATACCTAGCTCATCCTTTACATACAGACCACATAAGAACCTGCATATGAAGGTGAAACAAGTACTCACAGAACATGGTGTATTTGAATATGCCGATCCTTCTGTAACAGATAAGCTTAGATTGATACGTGTTCCTAATACTAGGAATACTAAATCTGGATCTTATAAGGTAGAGTTAAAGAATGGTATGCTAGAAAGTAGCATTAACGAGATAATAGAGTATGCAATGAAACCTCAGAGCATTACTGATGTTGTCCTGGAAAGTCATCCTATCTTTAATGTCCTTATCAGCGAAGAGGAAAAGAAGCAAACAAACAATATACAAGTATCTCAAGGTAGATCTCCAGATCCATCTTTATATCCCTGTATAAGCGGTATGATGCAATCTATACCTATGGGTAAAAGACATATGGTAGCATTACGTCTAAGTGCTTGGTTTCGTTGGCTTTATCCTGAAGATATGGTAAGAAATCTAATGGAAGAATGGAGAAAACAGGTAAGTGGTAGCAATAAGACATTCTCTGAAAAGGAAATGGAAAGTATCGTTACCAGTGCCTATGAAGGACATGGTGGACAGGGAAACAAGTATGGTTGTAGTGATCCTATAATGGATGAATACTGCAAGAATACATGTAGATTGTATAGGAATAAGCGTAGCCAGACTATGATGGATGCTTCAGATATGGAAAACAACTTGATAGAGTTCTACAAATCTGACGTAACTCCCTTAAATATCGGGCACTTATACGGAGGTGACTTTCCTATATATCCTGGAGAAGTAGTAATACTGCAAGCTCCACCTAAGTCCATGAAGACTATGTTGTTGCAAAACTGGATGTGTTCATTTAAAGTTCCTACATACTTCTTAGAGATGGAAATGTCTCCAAGACAGATATGGTCTAGATTTGTACAGATAGAAAATGGATGGACTGAAGAAGAGTTAAAAGAGCATTATAGACAGCATCAAAATGGTCAGGATACTAAGTTTCAATGGTTGCAAGTGAATTACTCACCTGTAGCAGCTAGAGACCTAGAGAAGACTATTTTAATGCTTCCTATGAAGCCTAGACTTGTTGTTATAGATCATATGGGATTGTTTCAAAGCAATATCAAGGATCCCAATATGAAGGTAGAAGAAGCTTCGCAGGCAATGATGGAACTTGCTGTTAAGCACAACCTTATAGTATTTGCAGTAAGTGAGATTAATAAGACTGCAATGAGAGAAGGTATGGGTATTTCTTCTACAAAAGGATCTTTCAGGGTTGCTTATAATACAAATAAGCTTCTTTCTCTAGTACCGAGAAGATCAATAACAACGGGAGAGTTAGAATACTTAGACCTTAACTGTGATGCTAACAGAGAAAGAGAGAATCTAAAGGTAAGGTTAAAACTAGATAATGTAAGGATACTAAAAGATGACGCATAAAGAAATGCAGACACTAATGAATGCTATTATAAAGGAGGTTACATTGATAAGGAATGAGGGACAGAAAGAATACGCCCATGACAAAGAAGATGTGTTTGCCAACTTTAATAGAGTAGCAAATCTATTAGAAGAGGATAGAAAGAAAGTACTAATGACTTATATGTTAAAGCATGTTGATGGGATAGCTGCTTATGTAAAAGGTCATAAATCGCAAAGAGAGAACGTAACAGGTCGAATTACGGACTGTATGGTATACTTAATGCTCTTATGGGGTATGATAGAGGAAGAAGATGGTATTATATCTAGGACAAAGGACCATTCACCATTGCACAATGTGTTCGAAACGGTACTCGACGAAAACCTCGGCATATGTATGGAGGGGGGATGCGGTACACCTAACGGGATACAAACTGATGGTGATATGCAAAAAGTGCGCAAGACGGGAAGTGGGCTCGAAAAGTCTCAAGAAATGGGCACAACTTAATGATAACCCAATCACGCTTCCTGAAGAACTCGGCATACGCTGAAGATATGGACAATGAACCTATGTTTAAGGGTACTGTCGATATTGAAGGTAAGATCTATGATGGAGAGTTTTTCAGGCAGACTGAGTATGGTAAGGAGGTAATGGTATTGTGTCTAAAACAGGACGAGAACAAGGCCCCCTTTTAAATGTCTGTAAAGAATGTGGACAAGAACTACCAGAGCCTATGGATAGAATCTCCATAGTGCTAGAAAGACTAAGAAAGGAGTTTGGATTTGGCGAGAAACGCAAAAAGTAGTAAAGCTAAAGGTAGAAGGCTTCAAAACTATGTTAGAGACATGTTAAGAGACATATATGGTCAATTACATGAAGACGATATCAAATCCCAGACGATGGGTATGACGGGTGAAGATATTGTCAGGTCTCCAGCAGCTAAAGAAGTCTGTACTTTTAGCTTTGAGTGTAAGAACGTAGAAAGACTACAGATATGGAGAGCTATAGAGCAATGCGAGGCTAATAAGCCTGATTGCAGCGCTCCGGCTATAGTATTTAAGAAAAACGGTAAACAACCATATGTAGCATTACCATTCACGGTTTTCTGTGATATGCTGCAACATGAAAACGAGGAGAGATTGAGTGAACAAACGTAAGCAACACCTTAAGGTGCTTATTCTCCAGTATGTACAAAGCATACTAGAAATGGCAAATAGCGTAGACACTAAGAACATAAACCAAGTGATATCCTTAATGAAGGCTAATATCAGAGTATTAGAAAATGATGTTAAAGAAAGCTTTACCAAGCAAGATCATGAGGATTTCAACTACAGAGAGATGAACTAATGCCTATGCCACAACATTGTATAGATTGCGATAAAGTGGCTGTAGTGCTTGATAATGCTGTTCCTTATTGCACTAAGTGTTATAGGGAGGAGAAAAGCTCTCAAAATCCAACCTATAGGGGAGGGGGCCTTTCTAAAAGAAAGTTCAAAAGTTGATATATATAGGGGTACGTTTTCGTTAAAAACGAATCAGGAGTGCTAGCTGGTTACCACTTGCCAGCCAGCATTCCTTCGAGAACATTAACAGCTTCTTGATTCTTTCTGCGCTTTCTTTTCTTCTCTACCCTTGGTAGTGCTGGACCTACACCGAACATCCTATCACCAGTATACATCCAGTTTATGGGGGAGTATGGGTTATTATATAACCAATCTTTTCTTTGCTTGTAAATAGGATCATCTGATTCACGCATCCAGTCATAGAGATGTTTAGGTTTATACATACCTGTCTCTACCCTTCCCATACGTTCCCATTGTCCCTTTAAAAATGCTGGCAGAGTATGCCATCCAGTACGAGCTCCTTGTACATTAACAACACGTGCCATCTTGTACCACCAGTCTGGATCATCAGGATCATACTTCATCTTCATAGTTTCTTGCAATTCTTCAGGAGTACTGTCATACACATCAAATAGGTCTGCAATAGTAAGTATATCTGATACGAATGGTCCTAGATTGCCAGCTAATGCTCCTTTGCCAAAGAACTGTCCATACTTATCTTCTAATTTAGATAGTTCTTTATCACTTCTTGCTGTCGGACCTCTACGATAATCGCGGATTGATTTCTTTAACTCCTCCTTAACTGAAGCATCATACTTTTTAGGATCTATTGGATGTGGACTTCTATAAGGCCATTTCTTTCCAGCTTGTTTCAATGATTGAAACTCTTTCCAGTTACGTGTATTACTTTTAATGGCATTGTCAGCATTATTCTTTAGGTTTTCCAATTGAAAATCTACTCCCATAAGGCTGCCACCATCCATATCTAAATCTGCAGTATAATACTCATAGAATCTTTGAGCTGTATCATATGTTTCATTTTGTACTAGGTTACCAAAATCTAGATCAGTAACAACTGATGCTATCGGTACTATCAGTGCATATAAGGATAGATAACGCATTGCTGCCTGAATCTCTGGCATGATTCTAGTAATCTCACCCTGTGTATTAGTTTCAAACAGTCCAAACTTACCAGCTTTACCAGCACGCTTAGCATCTTTAAGCATCTGCCATTGTAGATCCCAAAGTGCAAACCTATATGTCTGGAACTGTCCTACTACCTTACCAGTCTTAGTTTGTAATGCTTTAGCCTTAGCCCAGTTATCATACTCAAAGTGTAGATCTCTAGTTACTTTAGCGGCTTGATTGCCTGCAAGGTTAGACATGTATTCTGTTATAACCTCATCAGATGGAACCTTCTCCTTAGTACCATGAGCTTCCATCCATTGACGCTTAAAGTATTCTCTATTCTTATTCATCTCGGTGAAAGACATAGCAAATGCACGTTTA
>Ga0080013_1003782_pt1 | contig 15480 bp, 16 predicted proteins | sample ETNvirenome_6_85_FD_69236 | JGI IMG/M metagenome (GOLD analysis project Ga0080013, IMG submission 69236) | Marine viral communities from the Pacific Ocean - ETNP_6_85 (SPADES assembly) (version 2) | ecosystem: Environmental > Aquatic > Marine > Oceanic | place: Pacific Ocean | collected 2013-06-19
GTTAGGATAAAGTTTAGAGGAAATATAAAATACATAAATGATGCAGGTGAAGAAGCAGAGTCACCTGTAACGCTTTATCTCACAGTTGGTAAAGACGGTGTTATTCCAGGTTCAATGGGGCTCGGCTCGAGATACGGGAAGAATGCTTCCTTTAATGCTTGGAAGAAAGCAGGTGGTAAGACGAGAAAGACCGGTGGTGCAGCAGAAGCTGGTAGGGCAGGTGCAAGGGGCGCAGATGACGTAGCAGATGTAATTGACGATGTAGCACGGCTGGGGTCAAAGGAGAATCCGTATCCGGATTTCGCAACAGCGAGATTGGCGGTAAAAGGAAAGAACTTTAAGTGGAAGGATATTTTCAGGTACGCGAAGAGATTATCAAAGAAGTACAAAGATAAAGTAATCCCTGCGCGCCCTGCTAGTAGGAACGTGGAGGATCCCTACATTTGGATCTCGTCCGGTGATGACTTAGATGCTTTAGTATACAAGAACGGCGAACTCACGACCATGAGCGCGCTCGGCCTGAAGGGGGACAAAGCGCTTGACCCATCGAAACTGCAGGCACAATGGTCCAAGTTCGTGGAGGATGAGGCACTCTTGGGTTGGGGTGAACACGAGGCGTTTCGGGCAATAAAAAGTGTGAATCGGGGTCTGGAGCATTATAGAGCTGTTTATTGGCTGAAGGATGAAACTCCATCTGTCTGGTACCGACTCAACTCGGTAATGGATATCCTTGGCGCGACCCCGCTGAGGTTTTTGTCTGACCCTCTCATACTTCTCCTTAAAGAGGCTGGTATCATGCAGAAAGCAACAGCCATCGAGTGGGCCCAAAAAGCGCGCTGGACCCGCGTGACCTTAATATACGTTGGGGGAGCTTTGTGGATCATCGATAATCTAGTCGATGCAGCTAATTGGATTATGGGAGAAACTAAGCAAGCTGAGTTAGCAACTTTGAGAAATAACTATCGGCGCGACCCATCCCCCGAAAATAAGAAAGCTCTCGATGAGCTTGAAGCTAAATTTGTTAGGCTCGGTAAGATAATTGCTGCAGAGACCGAGGGCGTTGATCCAGCTGATATAAAAACTGCTGATGATGCTTTCAAGCATGCCGTGGATTTTAAAAACGATGTGTCGAAGGCGAGGGCTGTCCTACAGCAAGTCATGAGGGTTCTACCAGAAGACACGCTCGGCGGCAAGATATGGGATGGATTGTGGGCGTTTGGTGATCCTACTGAGTCGGGGGGAGAGATTTTGGATGCCGCGGTGGGCAAGATTGCAGAACAGGTAAAAAAGGCCGAAGATCTAGGCAGGAAAGTTGCCGATGAAGTTAAAGAGAAGGTGACGGGGAAGGCCAAGGAAGCTGAAAGGCAGGTGAGGGATACGATAGGCGGAAGAGACGTAGAAGAGTTTGAAGTTGATATTCCCGTTAAGAAAGCTCGCCGGCGCAAACGCAGAAGATGGGGAAGTATAGGAGGTGCTGGAGGTCTCGAAGAGGCGCTCGAAGAGGCACTTAATACTAGCAACGTCATAGTTAATAAAGCTGATCCTTCCTCCCCTAAACTGAAGATCAAGCTCAAGGAGAAAAAGTCATGAAGATCAATGGCACACAACTAAGAAAAATTATCCTACAAGAGATGCACGATATGCGACGTGCTGAAGAGGAACGTGATCATGGTCACGGTGAACTTCTATCCGTAGTTATGGATGCTGCAGGTGGCTGTCCGATCAAGGCAAGAGGCATGCTTCAGGGTATGCTACAACAAGTAGGACCAGCGGCTGAGGATACAGAAGTTAGCTTACAGCAAGTGGACGTACCTAATCCTGCTACCTCCGGACAGATCCCACGAGGCATGGAATTAGAGCTAGGTGATAGAGCTTATATGGAGCAAAAGAAACCTACTGGAATAAGAGGCGCAGGTGGCACCGTAGGCATCTTCGGACCTGGTTTTAGATAAAAAATTTATACGTTCTCGCTTTTCTATGTAATTAATATAATAAGAGAGAATGAGCCTTGAGCACAAAAACATCCTCATCATCACATCACAAAAAACAATCTAAAATTCTTAAGAAAAAGAAAAAAGATAAAGCAAGGCGAAAGGGCGCCCAGGTGCAGAGAGATATCCAGAAAGAGATAGCTAAGAAATTGCATGCTATCGAAGAGATGATCTCTAGCGTTCCTTCCTCATGTAATGTCTGCGGTGAGTATTTCAACAACAAAGATGATGATCACTTAGATAAGTGGAACATGTCTATTACTGATACACAGATGGTTTTAACTTGTGAGAATTGCATGGCAACCCAAGATGACTCAACAGAGAGTTAGAGTAGACCCAAAAAAACTAGCAGCTGATATGGAAGTTGTTAAGACGGAACTTGCTCGTTTAAATAATGAAGACGCTTTTCTCAGAAGTAAGTCTGATTATCTCACGAAGAATCTAGCTAAGTTTGCAAAAGCTTTCATCAAGGCACAGCATCGGCGCGCCGAACATCAAAGAAAAGTTAAAATGTGGCTCTATGTTCTTTCTGGGCTATCTTTAGCAAATTTATTGCTTTATTTTTGGCGATAATAGTAGACTAGCTGGTGTATAGATTGGTAATTTCCAATCTCTTAGCAGTCTACAGCTATCTAAAAAACTCTTGCATCATTAATATTTATTTTATCTATGGAGAGTTACGTGCCAGATACCGGAATTGCAGTGCTAGAAAAATTAAGTCAGATTGAGGCTAAGCTCAATGCTTCTCATGTTTTAAATGGTGGCTTTGAAAAGCTTGTTCTAGATGTTCGACATACTAATGAACAGATCGCTGAAATGAAGATTTCACTGGAGCAAATGAATACTACAATTAACGATCCCGAAGAAGGGGTCAGGTCTAGAGTTAGGGACCTAGAGGCAGAATCTCACAGAAGATGGGATTTTGTTCAGGAAGCTAAAGCTAAGATAGACGAATTTGACGATTTACTTGCATGGAAGAAAGAGGTTGAAGAGAAGATCAATCTTGTCGACAAGCATAACTTAGATCTAGATCGACTTAAAATTTGGCAGTCAAACTTGAGCAAGATACAGTGGCTTTTTGGCAGCACCATACTGGTCCTTATAATTCAGACGCTTTTAGGTGTAGTATTACCTTGAGCACACATGAGTACGTTTAGAAAACACAAGTCCATCGCCGATAGATCTGCAACAGATCGTGCGAGACACAAGCAAAAGATAGAGAAAGCCCTTAAAGAGGGAATTCGCGATATCGTAGCTGAAGAATCTATTATCGGACAAGATGGTAAGAAAAAAATTCGAATTCCTGTAAGGGGAATCAAAGAGTACCAATTTGTCTACGGGGATAATTCTAAGAAGGTTGGTTCCGCTCCGGGAAAAGATATCCATCGTGGACAAAAAATTGCTGAGGATAAAGAAGATAAAAAATCCGGTAATAAGCCTGGTGATAAGCCCGGTGAAGAGTTCTATGATGTTGAGATCACTTTAGAAGAGCTAGCAGATTACCTCTTTAGCGATCTGGAGCTTCCTGATCTTGATAAAAAGAAGTTTAAGTTCCTCTCAGCAGACACTTTTAAGAGAAAAGGAATTCGTACCAAAGGAATACGACCTCGACTTTCGAAGAAAGAATCGATTAAACAAAAGATTCGTCGTAAGAAGATGGCTACTAAGGTTGGAACGTATAATGCAGAAGAGGATGAAAGATTTCCTTTTCACGAGGACGATCTACGGTACAAGCATTTCAAAGTAAAAGAGACGGAGATCTCTTCTGCGGCGATCTTTTTTATTATGGATATCTCAGGCTCAATGAGCACTGAAAAGAAATACATTGCGCGCAGCTTTTTCTTTCTTCTCTATCAGTTTCTTCATCACAAATATGATAATGTAGAAGTTGTATTTATAGCGCACACCACTGATGCTAAAGAAGTAAATGAGAAAGATTTCTTCTCTTTGGCGCCTTCCGGAGGGACTTTAATTTCTCCTGCCATTGACTTAACACTCGATATTATTGAGAAAAGATATCACCCAAGCAATTGGAATATATACTCTTTTCACTGCAGTGATGGAGATAACTGGTCTGATGATGAAGAAAAAGCTTTTAAGGCATCACAACGACTTAAACAGGTATCCCAGCTCTATGCATTCTGTGAAATTGACCCCAATTCAGAGTCTTCACAGTGGAGACAGTCCACCAATTCTAGAATGTACGAACTGTATCAGCCGATGGTCGATAAGAAGTTTAAGTTAATTAGAATGATAAACCCAAAAGAGATTTGGCCTGCGTTTAAAAAGCTTTTCGGCGGGAGATCAGAGTAATGGAGTGGACATTTGAAGATCTACAAAAGTGGGATGAGAAGATCGTCAAGATCGCGAAATCTTACAATCTAGATTGGTATCCCATCGACTATGAGGTATGTGACTATCACGACATGATCGGTTACATGGCGTATATCGGAATGCCCACACACTATCAGCATTGGTCGTATGGCAAGTCATTCGAACGAACACACACCATGTACAACCTCGGGATGGAGGGATTACCTTACGAGATGATCATTAACAGCGATCCATCGATTTCCTACCTCATGACTGAAAATCCGATGCCGTTACAGATCCTGATCATGGCACATTGTGTGGGACACTCAGATTTTTTTAAGAATAATCGAATGTTTAAGCACACAGATGCAGCTAATGTGATTAGCCGTTTTCGAAATGGTGCTAAAAGAATCAAGAAATATATTGATAATCCTAACATAGGGCTTACTGCTGTTGAGAAAATTATTGATGCCTGTCATGCACTCAAGTATCATAATTATCGTGAGTTTGGAATAAATCGACCTACACACAAAGAACTCAAGCAGAAGTATATTGATCTTTTGAATTTTAATTCTACGCTGGTTCCTGAGTCTATCAATATAAACCGGATTCCTATTGAACCGGATTACGATATTTTGGCCTTTATCGCAGAGCATTCTAGGAATTTAGAAGACTGGGAAAGAGACATCATCTATATAATTCGTGATGAATCACGTTACTTTATGCCACAGGCAATGACCAAAATTATGAATGAGGGCTGGGCATCTTTTTGGCATTATAAAATCATGTCAGAGCTGGATCTACCTCAAGAATTTCATTTAGCTTTTTTAAAAAGTCACAACCAGGTTCTTCGCCCTATGGTTGGGAGAATTAATCCCTATCATCTAGGATTTACAATTTTTAAATGGATTCATGAAAATAAAGGTCTCGAGGAGTGCTTTATTGCCAGAGAAGTTCATAATGATGAGTCTTTTATCCGAACGTATCTTAATCGAGAGATCTGTGAAGAACTCAATCTGTTTTCGTATTCCAAAAAGAAAAAAGAATGGACGATAGACGATATCTCTGACGAAGATGGCTGGAAACAGATCCGGGAAGATCTGATTAAAAATGTAGGTCTTAACTCGATGCCAAATATTTATATCAAAGAGTTACAGAAAGATTTTACACTCATTTTAGGGCATGAACATGACGGTAGAGATTTAGACTTAAACTATGCACACAATGTTTGTGAACACATCATAGATCTATGGGGTGATGAGTTTAAACTCTATACAGTTATTGAAGATGAGCCTTTCGAGATTTAAACTCCTATTTATGATTGGTGTATTATTGCCAGTGTGGAGCAGAACGAATGACAAGTTCAAAGTTCGCTGATTTAATCAGCAATCAAAGAAAAGAAAAGAAGATAAAATCTTTTAAGGGTACATTCTTAGAGTATCTTCATGAAGTTGAGAATGCTCCAAAGATTGCTGCATTAGCTCATCGACGTCTTTATGATGCACTTACTCGTGAAGGTATTAACATCTTGGATGAGAAAGATCCAAGATGTCGACGACTTTTTGACGGGGAAAAGCTAAAGACTTACAATTATTTTCAGCCCCACTTTTTCGGAATGGAAAGATCTCTTGCTAAAATCATGAGATTCCTAAGTGCTGCTGCTATGAAAGGCGAAGAAAGTCGTCAGGTGCTACTACTTCTTGGTCCCGTAGGAGCCGGAAAATCTGCACTTATTGAACACATTAAGCGCGCTCTTGAGCAAGTTGATCACATCCATCACTTAGAGGGATGTCCTATCCGAGAAGAACCTCTTCATCTTCTTCCACGTTCTCTTCGTTCAAAATTTGAAGAATTGCTCGGCGCAAAGATTGAAGGTGATCTCTGTCCAGTATGCCGACATCGTCTATTAGAAGAGTTCGATGGGAAATATGAAGATTTCCCTGTTAAGCAATCTTCTTTCTCAGTTCGTGGAAGACGAGGAATTGGTGTTGTTCCGCCGGTTGATGCAAACACACAAGATACATCAATATTGATAGGATCAGAGGACATCTCGAAGTTGGATCTGTATCCCGAGGATGATCCCAGAGTGCTTTCCTTGAACGGGGCCTTTAATATTGGTAACAGAGGCATTGTTGAGTTCGTAGAGGTCTTTAAGAATGAGATCGAATTCCTCCACACCATGATCACAGCAACCCAGGAGAAGGCAGTACCATCCCCTGGTAAAGGTGCTATGATCTACTTTGACGGCGTGATTCTTGCGCACTGTAATGAAGCGGAATGGAACCGCTTTAAATCCACACACACAAATGAAGCTATCCTTGATCGAATCGTTAAGATTAATGTTCCTTACTGCCTAGAGCTTAATGAGGAGGTAAAGATTTACCAGAAGATGCTGGAGATGTCTGACTTCGATGTCCACATTGCACCACACACTCTTGAGGTTGCATCGATGTTTGCTGTGATGTCTCGGCTTAAACCTTCTGGTAAGGTTGATCCTTTGGTTAAGATGAAGATCTATAATGGGGAGGACATCATCGAGAAGGGACGCGTCAAGAAGGTTGATATCAAAGACCTTCGTGAGGAGTCACGCGATGAAGGTATGACCGGTATTTCAACACGCTTCATTACCAAAGCGATTGATTCTGCACTAACAGATTCAGATAAAAACATGGTTACTCCGATTTCTGTAAGGGATTCCCTGATTAAACAGGTGAAGGAGCAGATCATAGATGAAGAAGCTCGTACACGTTACCTTGAGTATCTCCAGAAAACATTGCACGAGGAATATCTGAGAATCCTAGAGAAGGAAATTACAAAAGCCTTTGTTAGTGCCTACGAAGAACAGGCAGAAACACTTTTTGATAATTACTTGGATCATGCTGAGGCTTATGTCAATAAGACACGAGTTAAAGATAATATTACACGGGAACAACACGAACCGGACGAGAATTTCATGAAGTCTATTGAGGAGAATATAGGCATCACCGGTTCGGCTCGTGACGGATTCCGTGCTGATGTTACTTCTTACATGTTTACACTTTTACGTTCTAAGAAGAAGATTGACTGGAAGGCATATGTTCCTTTGAAGGAAGCTATTGAGAATAAATTGATGGCATCTGTGAAGGACATGTCTCGCATTGTTACAAAGTCCAAGTCAAGAGACAATAAGCAACAAAAGAAATACGGCGGAATGGTGGAGACATTAATCACTGACTATGGCTATAATGAAGATTCTGCAGAAGAAGTTATTAAGTTTGCCGCAAATAATCTTTGGCGAGATGGATAATTGCCAGTAGGATAAGATGAGATCTCGAGTAGAGAGTGAAGCATTAGCTTATAATCTTAAAGGCTTCCTGAAAAATCTAGAAAAACTAATAAGAGTCCAGGAACAAGACTCTAAAGTAGCATTTTTAATGTCAAATGTTCCTAGGGTTTCTAGTAGTCATTTTCTATCTCTCATGTCATATAATCCGCAAAATAGAACAGAGAATATATTTAAGCAGATAATCTTAGAGTACGTGCTTAAGGCAGAAAAGACATCTGCACTGTCGTCAGGTATTATGATTAGAATGCTTATAGATCTTTGCATAAGAAATGATAAGCTCAAAGCTATTCAAGAAAAAAAATCTTCTGTTCTTCTCGAGCAAGAAGTAGAAAATATCTTAAGAACTGTCCAGAAACTTATGAGCAGACCTGATCTGTCGGTATTGGAAGATTTTCTTCACAGGAATTTTCACTCTTCAATATCATCTCTGGTCTTGGAATCTTTGAAAATCGCAGGACCTACTGGAAAAATAACGTTTGAGCATAGTAATGTTCCGCGGCCAATCATCGAAGCAGATGCTAGCTATATATTCGACATCATCCCAGATCAAAATCTTTTAATTCTTAATGATTTTGAGTGGAAAAAGCCCAATGTTTCGATCTTGTGTATCGAAGGGTTCATCGAAAAAGTATCAGAGATAGATTCGATACTCACAGCATTATCAGAGCAAAAAAAGTCAGCTGTTATTATTTCCTTAGGGTACTCTTCCGAGGTAATTTCTACTGTAATAGCCAATAATAGACGAGGAACCTTTGACGTGATGCTGTGCAGGCCATCAGAAGAAGATAGTGCTATGAACGACCTTTTTGATATAGCAGCAGCCTCAGGATCTTGTTTCTATGGATTTCAAACAGGCGCAGTGTCACTTGCTTTCACGCCGGCGGATCTAGAGAGATCAAGCGAGGAAGTTGTAATTTCTAGTGATAAGCTAAGAATTAAAAACTTTTTTTCTCAAAGGGCTGCGAGTGATCGTGCCCAAAAAATTAAAAATCAGCTAGGTGAAAGCGATCTTAAAGATGATTATCTCAAAAGAAGGATAACATCTTTGACATCTAATCATGTAAAAATTATCTTACCAGAGAGTACAGCACAAGATAAATTTAGTCAAATTGAAGAGATAGATTCTGCTTTAAGGTGCTCTAATGCTATTACCAGATACGGCGTCATCGATGTTCCTGAAGACAGTATTATTCCTTGCGAGGGACGACAGATAGCATCTTCGATTTACATTGGATGCAAATTTGGTTATGAATTATTCAAGAAAATATCTTCTATCAGTCGCGCGATAGTATTAGAAGATTAAGGAGAAGTAGAAATGAGTTTACAGAGTGATATCACCTATAGTGTTAAGCAGCTAACACAAGAGATAAAAGTACAAATTGAGAAAAATTTGGTCTTGGCTGTTGCTAACAACATGCTTACCATCGACCAGGAAAAAATTCCCGGAATTTGTAAGCTAGCTAATGAATCTATTGATCAAGCATTGATAGAAAAATCTGACTTACTTGTTAACGCAATAAAATCACATAGCAAGAAGTAGAATAATGAGAGAGGGTGCAAAGCATCTAGTACAGTGTCATTGTATTCTTCCGCAGTATAGAAATCATCCTAATCCAGTTTTTCATAAGTTTCCAGTTTTTTCTATCTTAGAAGGTGACAAAGTTATTGAAAAATTGTCGCAGTGTCCAAACTGCGGTGTTATTCATAAGGTAACAGACTTATGCAAAAGTGAAATTGCATCTGGAAAAGATGAGTCTAAGGGCGTATTAGAGATAAAAGATATCAAGATAAGCCTCTCTGAGAGACTAATAGAATTACTCGAATCTTATAGCTGCGATCTTTCTACATGGGAGCATGCACAGTTTATTGTTGAGGAAAAGAGATGGGGAGAAAAGGTAAGAGTTACATATGAAGAAAGTGAAGATGACATTCTTGCCAAATTTCTCGTTTTTATAGATGAAGATAAATACAGAATATCAACCGAGATGGGGCAAAGCTTTTTAGGAAATGAAAATGACTGAAGTTAAGAAATACGGCGAGACAAATACTGATAAATGGGTCAAAGAGATGTCTCGATCGAGAGACATCGTAGCAGAGGTTCTTAATTTTGGTGTAAGTCAAACTCAAATCAATCAAATTATTGGTCTATTAGCTCTGGAGATAGAGAACCGCGAGCACATGACGGCGTATCGAAATGCCTTTAAGATGTCCCAAGGTGAAAAGATCGAAGGTATTCAAACCACATCAAAAATCATTCTAGATAGCTAAAAACCACGCTTTTTAATATTTACTCTGTGATGAGGAATACCAAATGACCAGAGTGAATAAGCTTCTGCACGTAGATATATGGGATACAGTTTGTGATGATCCTTCGTGCGGTGAGTTTAGAGTAGAGATAAAACCCGAAATAAGAAAAGCCCTTTTGCGTATTGCATATGACTTTTTAAACTTCTTAGATATAAAGATTCCTTTTAGAGACATTACACTTACGGGTTCCATGGCAAACTATAACTACACAGACCAGAGCGATCTAGATCTTCACATTCTTTTTAATTTTGATGCACGCCCCCGCGGAGAGTCAGAAATAATAAAGGATCTTTTTGCTGCGCGCCGAAGAATCTGGAACGATGAACATGATATAAAGATCCGAGATCACGACGTTGAACTCTATACACAAGATGTTGATGAGCCCCACCATTCTACAGGAGTTTTCTCTGTTTTAAGAAACAAGTGGCTTGTGAATCCTCACAGAACCAATCCTGTGATTGACGAGGAAACAGTAATTAAGAAGTCTAAGGATATGATGAGTAGAATCGAATATCTGGAGACCATTGAAGATAAGTCAAATTCCCTGAAGAGCTTGAAGGATAAGATCATGAAAATGAGAAAAACAGGCCTTGAGAGAGAAGGTGAGTTTGCCCAAGAAAATTTAATTTTTAAAACTCTGAGAAATACAGGGTACATTGGAAAGTTAAACGACATCATACGTAATGAATATGATCGTTCTGTATCGCTAGATCAATAAAAGTCCAAGAAAGGAAGTAGATATGAGCAAAATACTTGACAAGTGGGAAGAGCTAAAGGTGTTAGTTGAGAGCCTAGAGCTTGACGTTCACAAGAATGCTCGCGGTAACAAAAGCGCCGGCACTCGAGCACGCAAGGGATTGCGTCTTCTCAAGAATGCAGCGGCAGATCTTGTTAAGACTTCACTAGATGTAGGCAAGGATTAATCAGTATGGGGCCGATCGGTTTCGACGTGGTCGGATGTTTAGGAGATGCAAGTCCCGGAGGTGCCTGGCCGGGTAATAAGGCACAAAAACTTAATCGCCAATGACGATTTTGATTTAATCGCAATCGCTGCTTAAAAACCAGTAGATGCGTGAGGTGGCAACAACCGATAAACAGAAAGTTGTATTTGAGAAAAAATGGTTACCCTGCTTGTAGCAGGTGGGTTTCCAGGGCCACATAGGAAACGGGAAAATTTGTGGATATTTTGCTAGTTTAAGAAAAAACTAGCTAAACTTGTGAATGAATCCCTACAGTTGAAGGTTACGGACGCGGGTTCGATTCCCGCCGGCTCCACCATTGTGGGTCTAGATATAGGTAGAAGAAGATACTTACTCAGGAAGGGAAGACCTAAGCTTGTCTAGAATACTTTTCTCTATCTGGCAGATTCTCATTCTTGTTAAATTGAATACTTCTCCAATTTCCTGGAGGGTTTTAGGACCATCTTTAGCGCTGATTAGAACGCAGTTAAGACCACTTTCACAATTGATCCAATTTTTACACACATTTTTCTGGCAAGGAACATTTTTGATAGCGTGCACATCAAAACATGTCTGGTCTAAAAAATTACTCATACATTTATTTCGAGCAGCATCATGAAAAAGACTTTTATTCTTGATACGAATGTTCTTCTCTACGACGCAGATTGTCTGCTGTCCTTTGATGATAATAATATAATCATTCCCTTAATTGTTTTAGAAGAACTAGACGGACATAAGCGCAGACCTGACGAAGTAGGTAAAAATGCACGTCGTTCTGTGAGAATGTTAGATAAATTCAGAGAAAAAGGATCCCTTGACAAAGGTATTGAATTAGATAATGGCGGAACCCTAACTATTCTTGGCAGTGATAAAATAACATGCCCCTTCCCAGCAGATTTAGATTTATCAACTGTTGACAATATGATCTTGGCAATGACCAAGTGCCTTCAAGAAACTAATACAGAGAAGGTAATATTAGTCACGAAGGATATTAACGTAAGAGTTAAATGCGATGCCCTTGGAATCAATTGTGAAGACTTCAATAAGCACAAGATAATTGAAAAATCGGAAGGCCTTTACACGGGTGTAAGAAGGTTCGATGCGACACAGCCCCTGATAGATAGAGTCTACATTGAGCGAGAAATACCAGTTCCTGACGACATTGCAGAGGGTGAGCTTTACGCAAATGAATTCATCGTAATGAAAGATGAGACATCTGGTCAGGGCTCAGCAATAGTAAGATACATGAAAAAGACAAACACCCTTAGACTCATCCCAGAAATTAAAAGCACTTGGGGCCTTGTTCCTAGAAACAAAGAGCAGAAGTTTTCTTTTGATATACTTTTTGATGATAGCATTAAACTGGTTACTCTGGTAGGTAAAGCCGGCACAGGTAAAACGCTGCTCGCTGCTGCTGCAGCTTTAGAACAAGCTTTTTCCAAAAATGGTAAGTATAAGAAAGTTGTAATATCACGACCAGTTCAAGCTGTGGGAAAAGATATTGGATATCTTCCAGGTGACATTTACGATAAAATGGCGCCCTGGATCGCACCAATCAGGGATAATCTTCGGTATCTTTTCGGCGATGATAAAGATACACTAGACATGTACGTAGAAAGCGGAAAGATAGAAATCGAAGCTATAACTTATATTAGAGGTCGATCCATATCCGACGCTATCATTATTATCGATGAAGCACAAAATCTGACAACACATGAGCTTAAGACAATTATTACCCGCGTAGGTGAAAACACAAAGATAATCTTAACAGGAGATGTGGACCAGATAGATAACAGTTACCTTGATGCCACCTCAAATGGCTTAAGCTACACAGTTGAGAAATTTAAAGATTACGATATCGCTGCACATGTGACTCTTCTTAAGGGCGAAAGGTCGGAACTGGCTACGCTCGGTTCAGAAATCTTATAATTACATAAACTTTAGGTTATAATACTCCTAGTAGCTGGGAGCCGTGTATACATGCAATTCAATAATCTTAATATGTTCAATGCCACACCGGAGATAAAAATTCCGAAGGAAGCACAAGTAGTGTTTGTGTCAGACATGTTTGTCGAAGACTACGTCGGTGGCGCAGAACTAACATCCGAGGCGCTGATTCAATCTTCACCCTTTGTGGTGTACAAGCTGCACTCTAAAGATGTGTCAATGAAAACTCTTGAGGATGGACATGATAAATTTTGGATCTTTGGTAATTTTTCATCAATAGATCACAAGCTCATTCCGACAATTGTTGCTAATATGAAGTATGGAATTCTGGAATATGATTATAAGTTTTGTCGCTATCGATCCCCGGAAAAACATCTGGAGATTGAAAAGAAAGAATGCGATTGCCAGGAACACATTCATGGAAAGTTAGTCTCTGCTCTTTTCCAGGGTGCAAAATCTCTGTGGTGGATGTCCGAAAAACAAATGGAACTTCAACATAATAGATTTCCATTCCTAAGAGAAAAACCAAACACCGTACTATCGTCAGTATTTGACGAAGACTTTTTCTTAACCACTAAAGCCCTCCGAAATAAATACCTGACTGAGAAGAATGACAAGTGGATCATCATGGGATCTACCTCTTGGATTAAGGGCGTTGATGATGCTAAAGATTACTGTGAGAAGAACCAGCTTGAGTATGAGGTCATCTGGAATATTCCTTACGGTGAATGCTTGGAAAAACTAGCTAGAAGTAAAGGGCTGGTCTTCTTACCGAAAGGATCAGACACATGTCCGAGATTAGTTATCGAGGCAAAACTTTTGGGATGCGAGTTGATCCTAAATGAAAATGTCCAGCATAAGGACGAAGAATGGTTTGCCTCTGACGATCTTGTAGATACAGAGTCATACTTGTATGCTACAAGAGATAGATTTTGGAATGGAATCAAAAGCGATATGAATTTTAGTGCCACACTCAGCGGTTATACCACAACCAAAGACTGCATAGAACAAAATTATCCGTGGCGAGAGTGTATCACTTCTTTGCTTGGATTTTGCAATGAAGTTGTAGTGGTAGACGGCGGCTCCACTGATGGAACGTGGGAAGAGTTGGTAAACTGGGCTGAGAAAGAAGAGAAGCTTCTTATTCATCAAGAACCCAGAGATTGGACACATAGTAGGTTCGCAGTTTTTGATGGACTGCAGAAAGCGGTGGCCAGAGCTCTATGTCGTGGTGATTTCTGCTGGCAAATGGATTGTGATGAAGTAGTTCATGAGGAAGACTATGAGAAGATCACTGGTATGTGCAAGAACTTTCCTCACCACATGGATCTTATTGCACTCCCAGTAATTGAGTTTTGGGGCGGTCGCGATAAAGTTCGTGCAGACATTTTTCCCTGGAAGTGGAGAATAAGCCGGAACAAGCCTTACATCACCCACGGAATCCCAGCACCCCTCAGAAAGTTTGATGAGAACGGACATGTGTATTCAGCACCGGGATCAGACGGTTGCGACTACATTAGGTCTGACAATTTCCAGATTGTTCCCTGTGGTAATTTTTATACCCAGGATGTGGATAATGTAAGACGAGCAGCTAACGTTAATCCAGAAGCACGCCAGGCCTATCAGGGGTGGTTTAACCAAGTGATCGATTCATTTCCTTCTGTATATCATTTCTCTTGGTGGGATCTCGAACGTAAGATTAAGACCTATCGGGATTATTGGGGCAAACACTGGAAGTCCCTTTACAATGAAAGTAAAGAAGATACAGCAGAAAATAACATGATGTTTGATTGTCCGTGGAAAGACGTGACTGAAGAGATGATAGCTGAAAGAGCAGCTCGGATGAAGGATAAACTTGGCGGGTGGGTATGGCATACTAAGTGGAATGGTGAGGATGAGACCGCACATATTGTATGTGATAAAAATCTACCCGAGGTTATAAAGCAGTGGACAAAATAAAAGTAGTCTTCATAGTTCCGTCCTTTAATATTGCGACGAATATTGATAGGCTCATCACATCTATCGAAAATCAGAAAAATACCAACTGGCAATGCATCATTATTGATGATATTTCTACCGATGCTACATGGGAACACTTAGATTCGAGGCTCGGAGAAGATGCACGATTTCAACTGATTAAAAATACACAGAAGAAATATGCGCTTAGAAACATAGTTGAGAATGCGAGAACCTTACAGGATGATGAAGATGTTGTCATCGCTGTAGTAGACGGAGATGATTCTTTATGCAACCCGAACACGGTGGATATTCTCACTGCTGCATATGAGAAGGGAAATCAGGTAGTCTGGACCGCTCACCGCTGGGATACCAACGGAATGAACATATCAGGCCCGATCCCTCATCATATCAACCCTTATTTCTGGCCCTGGAAGTCTTCACATCTTAGAACTTTTAAATCTTCCCTTCTTTCCCAAGTAAGTGATAAAAACTTTAAGAATATTAAGGGTGAGTGGTTCAAAAGAGGATATGACCAGGCACTTATGCTACCACTAATGTATGTTGCTGATCGTTTCGAATATGTGCCTGAAGTTTGTTATCTTTACAATATAGACTCTTCATCAATTCCGTCGGAAGAACGTAATTGGTGTGAAAGGGACCAGATATCAACAATCAATTT
>Ga0080013_1003783_pt1 | contig 15480 bp, 35 predicted proteins | sample ETNvirenome_6_85_FD_69236 | JGI IMG/M metagenome (GOLD analysis project Ga0080013, IMG submission 69236) | Marine viral communities from the Pacific Ocean - ETNP_6_85 (SPADES assembly) (version 2) | ecosystem: Environmental > Aquatic > Marine > Oceanic | place: Pacific Ocean | collected 2013-06-19
CATAAAGAGAAAAGCAGTGGGACCCCTTTTTTTCTTAAAGGTTTTGGTGAGGGGGTGCGGGGTTTGTTTGAGATGGCTCGGGGCCCGATATGAAATCGGGGCGCGTTAGCGCCCCGATGGTTGGTGACTAGTCTAACAGAACCATATATTCTTTTGCGAAGTATTGTCTAAACCAATCTAATCCCTTACGTACTGTGTCCCATAATGGAGATGATCCATCGCCATGCACTTGATCGTAGTTTGATGCGATCTGTTGGCTGCCCATAATTACATCGTATACAGCAACAGCAAACTTAGGCATTGCTATTGACTCACCACTAAATGGATTTGTAACAGTTTCCATTGTTAATGGCTCATCGCTATAATCAGCGTCCTTAAATGGTAGCTTGATTGTTTTGTTATTGTATTTAATTGTATTTGTTTTCATATCTGGGATCATATAGGATAGATCAAGCATTGTCAACCCTTGTTATTGTTTTTCTTGTATACGGATTATTGTAGTAGTCTTTCAGTTGTTCTTTCTCAACCTTGATCGGTGTTTCAAGTGCCTCGCGCCTTGGTGCAAGTGCAACTATTCTATCTTTATGTAATCTAATAAAATCCATTAAACAACGCTGATTACAAAAATGAGAGAATACGCTCGCTCTTAGATATTCACTATCTTGTTTTATCTTAATAGTTCTTAGAACTTTATTATCTCCTGAGCCACGAACCCTTGATTGTGTTGCCTGAGTATGGCAGTTCGGTCCGTGACACCAATTATAATCACTCATACTCTACACTCCTTTGCAAATTGATCTCGGTCTTTTTCCAAAGCAAAGTAAGTTTGGTTTTCATTTCTTAATGTATGATTAACTCTATTCAATAAAGTTTGTAATGTTATTCTTTTTTTTCTTTGCAATTCATTATCCCAAACATAAATTGCACAATCAACTTTATCTGTCATCTTTACCTCTCAACTCTCCAATACATTTAGCGTGGCTCTCTAAAACTCTTTCAAGTTTAGCAATTCGTTGCTCTAACTTGTCTAAGATTTTATTGTGTTGATATAATCTGTCTTTATTTTCTGCGTGTAGTAAATCGTGGCTATCATCTAATTGTGTCATATTGTTATGCCTTTCTCACAGAATAATTTACTGCAGTTCTTGGGTGTTCTGCGTCAATATCCCAAAAGTTATAACAAGGAAAACCTTTAAGGTCTGTCCATTGTTTTGATTTAAATGTTTTGAATTTACCACTCCACTCATCATAGTAATCGTGTTCATCAAGTCCACGACAAGTCGCAAACTTATTTCGTGATTTCATAAACCAACTAAAGTATTTCATCTTTCCTCTTTCTGTTAATGACCTATCCTATCATTGATAGGATAGGTCAGTCAAGTGTTAATTTACACTTTCAGCATTATTATTCTCATACAATAATCGTGCCTTGATTTTATCCTCTCTACTCACATTCTTGTTCTTCATTCCCTTTATTCTTTCAGCAAGATTTTTAGGATTGTAGATTACAAGTCCAGTTGAGTTAGTTCTAATTATTTCTGCGTCAGTAATATTCAAACCAAGTTCAGTAGATAATTCTATTGCCTCATCTAAATATTTATAACCTTTAAGACCAATCTTAATTTCTTTCATCTGGTCTAATACAGATTTAATCCACTTATGATGTGCCATAACAAATTGTCCTTTGGCTTGTTTCCATTCTTTTAACATCATAAATTGTTCTTGATTACACGCAATAGAACGATCTCTACAATATTCTCTACCAATTAAATCTAATTGGTATTTGTCATTCCATTCCTTACCATAACCAGTATCATCTTTACCAAGATACTTGTCGTTAGCGTCAGTATATTTTGTTAAATGTGGGTTGTGATCTTTGCCCTCTTGTTCAATCAAAATATCTGGGTTGCAATTATCTTGTGCTTTTAGTTCATCACGAAATAAAGCATATCCATATGCACTATCTCTTGAAAATGAATTGCTATTACTACCCTCAAAGCTACCACCTAAACGAAAGTCAAAATGTTCTTCAATGGTATCTTCTTTCATTATAGGTTTATTGTCATAATCTCTATCTTCTACTTGACCTAAATAATGAAAATGGAAACAACTATCTTTTGCAATAGTGCTAACATTCTCAAACTTGTTTTGTAGATGATATGCCATTTTGACATCTTCTGGCGTATAATGTTTTCTGACAATAGTTTCTGCTAAATCCCACGCATTGTCATTTAACTCAATTTGATCTGCTTTGAGTTCATCATACTTTGTTTTCTCTTGCGTTGGTTCTTGTTCCAAGTGTACTCTCATTCTATTAGCAATCTTATTTCGGTACTCTTGGTTTAGTCTTATTCTACTCATTTTTGCCTTTCTGTTTGTTTGCATAAATAAATTTATATAACACTTGACAATACTTGTCAATAGGATTATAAGGGATTAATGATTATTAGCCCTCTGAAAGAATCTCGAATTCATCAAAGGTCTAATCATGGGATCAGATGTTGTAACTGCCGGATTTAAACGGCTATAGTACAGGTTGCAATCGACTACTGCGCGATGGCTACAAATCTAGAATGAGTAGTCCGCCTGCACAGGACAACAACTGATCCCTGATCCTTGTTATTAGTGCCAGTGGATTCTAGATAAGCCCGGCGTGAAGAGCAAGGATCTGGGATCAGGAATTATGATCCGGCCGGCAAGCGTCAAGCTTCAAGCTTGACAGCTGGTCCCAGAGATGATAGGATAAATTTAGAAAGGATATATTATGGATACAACACAATTAAAAAGAATAGCAGACGCTCTGGAAGAGATCTTGAGACTAGTAAAGCAAGATATGGAAAAGTATGAGAAAAAGAAGAATTAAACACAACGACCTAACACATTATTTCCTGCGGCCGCACGAAGAGCTGCCGCGGGCGTACCTGCGCAAGTGCGAGAAGTTCTTCCAAACTATTCAGGACAGATTGATCACAAAAAAAGATGCCGCAGTTTTATTCAAGCTTCAAGCTCCAAGCACCAAGCACCAAGCGGCAAGCAACAAGCAATTGACAAGCGTCAAGCTGTCTGATAGTTATAGGATTATAAAGGAGAAATTATGAAAACATTAAAACAAGAATGGCTGGACAGAGCTAAGGAAGCAGGAATCAAGGATCCTGATCCTAACAACCGCATGTGCCAAGCTTTTGCACACTTTGATGGTGAAGGCTGGACTAAATTTAATATGGCGGCGTTAATAATCGATTTATCTGAGCAACTAGATAAATTAGAAGACAAAGACAATTTTTATAAAGAATGGAATGCTAGTCAAAGAAGCAACTAAAATTACCGGTTCGATGACTCGGACCTCCAAGATGCCAGGGCTATCGTACAGCCTGCCAGCATGGGAATGCCAGACTGGCGCCAAGCTTAGGAAGGTCCCCGGCACGCCATGCTTCGGATGCTATGCACTCAAAGGAAACTATATTAGATATCCAGCAATTAAGAAAGCTCAGTACTATAGACTGGACAGCCTGGACCATGATTCATGGACCACGGCTATGGTAGCCCAAATTAAAAGACAGAAGTGGTTCAGGTGGCATGACGCCGGGGACCTCCAGTCTGTTGATCACCTACGCAAAATTTTCGAAGTCTGCAGGTTAACGCCTGGTACCCGTCACTGGTTACCAACACAAGAGCGTCAATACTTGCTGGCTGTGTCTCCTGATGAAGTTCCGGACAATCTTATAATAAGATTGTCCGGTTCAAAGATTGACGGACCGCAGCCCAGCTGTTGGCCCAACACGTCGACAGTGGTCACGAAGCGCGCCAGCTGCCCGGCACCTAAGCAAGGCGGCAAGTGTAAAGAATGTAGAAATTGCTGGAATAAAAATATTTCTAATGTAAGTTACGGCAAACACTAATGGAATTCAAACACCCCAAATATTACGCGGCCCTCCGGGCCGAGAGACGTAAACTTCAAGCTGCAAGCTGCAAGCCTCAAGCCCCAAGCTCCGCAAGCTTCAAGCAGCAAGCCTCAAGCGTCAAGCTACAAGCCTCAAGCTTAGGCCTCAAGCCACAAGCCACAAGCTCATCGATCCTTGATCCAGGGACCAAGAAGTATTGAACAAGTTTCGAGGACCTCGGACCGAGAGCCTCGGCTAAGATAAATGTATTCTTTGGGTGTGATTTATGGAACGCAATTTGGTGTGGTGAGAATCTAACTTTGTTCCCCTTGGTGACCTTCAGTTCTAATGTGAAAAAGGTGCCAGAATTATTGTAGCCCAATAGATCAGGAGTGCCAAGAGAGCTAAGGTTTTCAATTCGAATCCACGAAATTTCTTTACAAACTTTGCGGAGTTTTTTATATAATTTAGCCTCTGGGCCCATCTATTTTTGGGGGTTACATCGTCGCTCATTATACATCGTAATGAGTAGATCTTAGCTTGTCAGGTATAAGTAATTTTTTCTCAGTTTGAGGTCTTAAAACTAATCGTAATGAAGGCTGTCCTATAATCATATGCTCATGCACTTCCATTCTTTTAATTTCTTCTAGGTGACCACCAATGGCTACATAAATTTTAGCATTCGAAATAGCATTACCCTGATATTTCGTGCCACCCATGGTGAACCTACCTAAAAATTCCTGCAAGTGTTTTACAAACATTAAAATCCTTCGTGATACCTTCTGTTACCAGTTAAATCTGAAATTTGCAAAGCTAACTTTTTATTATCTTCTTCAACTTCCCTCAATCTTGTTTGTAATTTTCCGTTCAATTCTTTATGAGATTTCTCCAGCATTTTAATATTCTCATTCTCTTCACTCAATCTATCAATCTCTTTTTTTAATGCTTCAACTTCTTTTATGTCTGTCATTTTCTTACAATATGTTTTCTTAATGCTCTAATTAATTCTTCTACCTTATCAATAATAGAAATTAAAGACGGGTCTTTGATGAAATGTTGTTCGGCTTTTAACTCATCATACTCTCGTAAAGGTATAGTTACAGTACGTCTAGAGGTATGCTCATCTTCATAAGTAGCTTGTTCAGCTATTTCTTTATCTTCTAAGTCATCTTTCATATATTGACAATATAAGACAGTTACCTTAAATTGTCAACTATGGGAGTTCCAAAAAGATTAACAGAGATGCAAAAAAGATTCGCTGAATTCATAGTATTTGGTGGACCTGATGGACCACTTACACAAACCGAAGCGGCAAAGCTAGCTGGCTATTCTGAAAACAGATCAAGGCAAGAAGGATCAGAACTAATGAACCCCAGACTATCACCACTCGTAGCCACATACATAGGCAAACTCAAAGAAGAGAGACTTAAAAAATTTGAAGTGACCTACGATGGTCACGTAGCAGAACTATCACGAATCAAGGAAGCTGCTTTGAAGAAAGGTTCTTTCTCTTCTGCTGTAAACGCTGAAACAAATCGCGGAAAGGCAGCAGGACTATACATAGACAGAAAAATAATAAAAACAGGTAAACTAGAAGACATGTCAGAAGAGGAGCTAGAATTAAAAATGAAACAAATTTTAGATGATTACGCACCTCTCTTAAATGCGAAGACTGTCGAGGGTGAAGCTGAAGAAACTCCAAAAAAGATTTCATCTACCTAAATTAAAAGAAATAGATATCCTATCTCCTTTACCTAAATTTGGATCAACTCTATGTTTCAACCAGCCCGGAAACATTAACAATTCATTTTGATCTGGTTGTATGTTCCAGGTAGCACTATTGTATATATTATATTCTTTCAACATACAGGGCTTCCAATCATATTCCATAAAATGAGAAGAAGGGTGTAAAAAAACTATATTACTATTATTGGTTTTTAAATAAAAAGCACCCGAAGCAACAGCATGTGGATGAACATGTTCTATATTATAAGCCTTCTCCCCATTTATATTTATCCAAACAGCCATTAACTTTAAAGGATCTTTATAAGCAATCCTCTTTCTGTATTGCTCTCCAACTCTTAGAATAGCTTTAAACAAATCATTTAAAGGTGAGTGTTCACCAGTAAGATGAGGTGATTGCCAGCCACCTATATGACTTCTATTAGCACTTGGTATTTTCTTTTTCAAAGCTAAACAATATCTAGTCATAGCTTTTACATTCAGATTTAATTTCTCTGAATGAATTGGAATAGGAAATAGTTCCATAATTTATTATATCTTCTGTATCTTCTTTACCCAGTCGCGAGGTATCATCGTCCGATCCCCGAAAGTAAAACTCCCGTCATCTTCTTTATCGTAAGACGCAAAAAGTTTAACTGATTTATCATCTTTAGAATAGAGCCACCCTTCATTAACAGGGTAAGCTAATTTCATTTTATTAAATTCTTTTTCATTGGCCCAGCCTGAGTCACTCATGGCGTCGACCCACTCCACTCTGACTTTAGGAAAAGGTATATCAGGAGTTATTTGAGTTGTGATTCTTTTTCTTCTTTTCTTGGGCATGTTACCTTCTAGCATCTATATAGAGATCTGAAAAGTTTAAAAAGTTTCAAAAAGTTTCCTCGCGCGCCCGATAGGCCTTTTTGCAAAGTCAGTATTTATGCGGTTATTTTAACATGGTACCAATTATTTGGTACCAGAAACCACATTTGGTCCATAATTGGTCCCACTTTAAGCCAGTACTTATGCGGTTAAATTGCTCAAAGTACCAAAGTACCAATTATTTTGCTCCAAAAAAAATTTATAAAAACTTTTAAAACTTTTTAGAACACTATATGCAGCCCTCTTATCTAATTTGTGCCATAATATTGCCGCAAAGTTGCCATATTCTCTTTAGCTTCTGAAACTTTATGTAATAATTTGTCAATCTCGCCAGTAATATCAGTATGTGCTACGATCACCGAGTGAGGATTGGTCATCAATAGATCTATTTTAAGTAGTGAGTCTTCCATCTCTGCCTGATACTTGACCATTAGTGCCTTGTATATTTGCTCTCTCATTTACCCTCCTTCTTTTTTAATGAATCACCAAACGTGCCTCTGAAGCCCCATGATCCGTGGTGCGTGGTCCATGAGTCGAGATTCGCGTACAATTTAATATCGGAATTTCTTACACGCTCACAGAAAGCTAAATCTTCGCCCTTCCACTCTCCGTTATCTAATCCAAACGTAGTATCCCAAAAATTATACATCCACCTCTCAATCGCTCCTTGATGACCTACTTCCAGGTCCATCTTATCTTGGTGTTCCTTATTAAATTTAATCTTTAGTCTAGGGTTATCTTCTATTAACTTTTCAAATACATTTCTTTTAATCAACATTAATCCAGCAGGAGCAGACTTCAATTCAACTAAGTCAAATGGCTCAATCTTAATATTATCAGGATCAATGTGTTCAACCGGATATTTAATCTGTAAAGGATTTTCTTTTAAACGATAGGGAGTAACGACTACATCTTTTTCAGGAACCAGCATTCTAAGAACTGCTGTCGGTTCGAACTCCACATCCGCATCCACACACAGCATATAATCATACTCAGATGCCATGAATCCTGCAGTCAATAAATTTCTCGCATGAGTCACAAGAGAAGATTTAACAGATTTAAAAGTACAAGTAATGCCAGACTTAGCCAGGATCGCATAGGTATTTAAGATAGAAACACATGTCTCTACCTTCATCGTGTCATAACACGGCATCGCTATATAAACTTTAGGCTTTTTCTTTTCCATCTTTTTTTTCAAAAATATTATCATCAGCTAATTTAAAATTAGCAGCCAAGGTAATTCTAGTCGCGTCTGACTTAAATGAAGATACAGAATGAGTTAGGTTCCATGGAAAAATAAAAAAATCTCCTACTTCACATTTGAACCCAAGAGAATTAGTGTGAAAATTTTGTGGGTTAGCCACAAAGAAATTTAAAGCCGCCGGGCCCTCCCCGGTCCCTTTCCATTTCTTTTGTTCTTCTCTAATAATGTCGGGTACGTCTAGTATAATAACACTAGATAAATGACAGTTGTGATGAATGTGTGGGGGATTAGATTCACCCTTCTTCATAAAGTTTACCCAAGCAGCCGTTGTTTCAACCGCTTTTAAATGTAGACCATACCACTCCTTATACGCGGCTTGATAGGCTTTCATGTAAGGAGATATAATTTTAGTATACTCGGCTGAATCAATTTTAAACTCTCCATCAATAATACCAGCTAAGTTATCGCTCCAGTTTTCTTTGTCTTCGTCACAAAGTTTTTTTAAAATTTTTATGTCTTCAGGTCTTACAGTTGTTTTGAACAACAAGGGTCCCCAATGATACATAGTATAGTTTAGCATCTCTGTTTTAGAATCCACGTGGACAGGATGACTGACTTCGCCACCGGTTATCGATGTTTTCATTTAAAGTCCTCTGCTTTCATATTTATGTTTTGTTGCTCCTTCTCATCATACTTTAATTCATGATACATGTCTAATCTCTTAAGCCATTTGTGTTTCCACGACCTTAAATCAGCCCCGGAAAACTTGAATTCTTGGTAATATAGGTCAGGAGTACAGACCATTATTATTCCTTGTTTAATCTCTGATTGATAAACATAGTCGTGTGCCATACAATACGCGGCTATTTGTAAAAAATAATCCTCAATCCACTCTAGTCTCTTAGGACGATTTGCTTGCTTGTAGTCGATAATAGTATCTAAACCATTGTGATTGCAAACCAAGTCAGTGCTGCCAGCGTATAACCCAGGATAATACAATGTGACTTCCGAGCCGTAATACTCTTCCACAGGGAGTAAACCTTCTTCAATAATTTTTTTGGCCATGGGCTTCGCCTCTTGTCCGATCCCTGTAAGATCATCGTACCCAACTCCTGATACATGAGATTCAAGGAACTTGTGCATGGAAGTTCCCCGCCTACTACTATAATTTTTGATTCGTTCTGCTTCTTGTTCTCCAACTCGTGCCTTCCAGTCTTTTAGAAATTGTTGATTTTTTGTTTTGCCTAATATCGTAGTTACACTCGGAAGTCTAGAACCATTTATATCGTAGGTCCTTGATCCTTGGTCCGTGTGCTGTGTTCCAGTGATATATTTAAATTTATTATTTTTTTTCATTTGTTATGTCCGTATTTATAATACAACGAATATCTTTAGTAGGTTGACTGCCTGAGTGCCAGTACTCACCATTAAATATTACCATGCGTCCTTGTTTTGGTTTTACTTTCTTTTTTATTTCTAAACTTTTTTTATCTTTATAGATAATAGTATCACCATCACTATCATTTACATAGTATAAAAATACTAAATGTCTTTCAGGCATATCTATATGTGGATCATCCACATAACTATTTTTTAGTAGATAATTAGATAATGGGAATTGTAAAAATGCCCTCGATAATAAAAGATTAAATTGTTTTATCTTTAGCTTACGGGCAGTTGTGGTTAATAGATTCATGATATGTTTTAACTGACGACTATGGACCGGTGTTCTATTTCTCGCATAAAATTGATGACTTACACCTGGTTTTCTTTCAACAAGGCTGTCTTTTGATGTAATATCGTTAAGGTAATACCAATCAAAATTCATTCCTAATAAAATATTTTTTATTTTTTCTTGTTCTTTTTTTCCTACAACATTGTCTATAACTTTAATCATTTCTTTACTACCTCGTTTCCTACAACAAGAATATCTAGTTCTGAGTTTTTAAATAAATTCAACGCATCTCCAGGAGTTCCAGCTATAGGCTTTCCATTATCATTTAAGGATGTGTTTAATAACATGGGTAGACCCGTTAGTTTCTCAAACTCATTGATTAAACACCAAAAATCTTTGTAACACGCTTTGGTAGGAACAGTCTGTATTCTAGATGTACCATCCACATGTGATATCGGTTTAAATACTTTGTCTTTAAACTTCACACTAAATTTCATAAATTCACTCTCACCTTCCCAATCAAAAAAATCTTTTGTTCTGTGTGATAAAATAGAAGCAGCAAAAGGTCGGTAGTCTTCACGGTGCTTTACCTTTTTATTTAATATATGTTTACCATTTGTAACTTCCGGGCTCATCAGTATTGATCGATTACCCAATGCTCTGGGTCCCACTTCTCCATGTCCTTGATACCAGCCAACTGTTTTACCTAAAGCTAATTGTTCGGCTACAAATCTAAGTGTTTTATTTGTAGGTTTACTAGAAGGGGCCACATCACTTTGCCAAAAAGGAAATTTATTTTTTGAAAATTTTTTAGGTTGTTCATACAATCTTCTTAAAAATTCTACACCCCCTAGGGTCAGTCCTTCATCAGCACAATGCGGAGGGATAATAATATTTTTATATACCTGTTTAAGTTTAGAGTTGACGCATACGTTATGAGCCACACCCCCAGAATAAGTTATTTCTTTATCAGTGGGTAAATATTTTTTGAAAAAGGGAGGGATTTTTTCCTCAGCATATTTATGTAAGGTGTGTAAGAAATTTAACAAAGAGAATCTTCCTACCATATCGCTTTCATGAACAGCTTCTAACTTATGAAAATCAAAAACATCTTTATTTTTTTCATAGCTTAGATTTTTAATTCTTCCCCATAGTTTTTTATCAACCTGTCCAAAAGATTGAAAGGCCATCAGCTTACCTGCTTGATCCTCTTGATGACTCCCAGACATTCCAAATCTTAATCCCATCTTTCCTAAAAAACATCCAAAAGATTCTAATTCTTTTAACGTAAATGTTTTTATTTTTTTATTATTTTTAAAAAAACTTGTAGATTGCCACAAATCACCCCATCCATCTAAAACCGCATGGTTTTTTGTATTGCTCAGCATCCAAGAAGATAAGCTATGGGCATAGTGATGATCTACTCGATACACTGGACACTTCATATCCGTGAATGGTTTAAAAGGTATATCTATTCTTTCATATAATTTATCAGGATCTTCCTTTTTAATATATGGATGACGAAAAACATCCATGATAATAGCAACTGCATCTAACTCATTAATATTAAAGTTTAGATAATTTGTAGTATGAAACCAGTCATATAAATTATTATATCCATAATGTTTTATTTGATTGTGTCTTTCGGGTTTATAATATTTAACATTTATACCATCTGTGTAACAAACACTTGAGTCATGTTCATCTAAGCGGAGGGCTAAAAATTTCATTTAAAAGAATCAAACCCAATGAAGATTAAAACTTAATCCATATCTCGCTTCATCATCCACATTTCTGGTATTGTAGTGCTCTAAAAAGCTGGAAAAAATAGCAAAGTTTCCTGTCTTAGCCTCTAACGTTTCATTTATTTCATAAAAATGTAAGTTTTGTGAATGGTTATTTAATGCTATTGCACCCGATAAAAAGGCAGGGTTATGATGGTGTCGTTTACTATAATCCCCAAACCCTTGTCTAAAACCCCAGGCCTCTTGCATCTGCCACTTAGGACTAGTATAAAAAGATGTTTCATCTAATAAATCAAATATAGGTAATAAATTTTTTAAAAACACTTTGTCTTCAATAAAATATTTATAATTAGTCATGGGTGAGTTTACGTAGGTAGCATAATTCTCATTACCTTCTTTTTTTATACCTTCTTCTATTTTTTTAATAAAATATTTATTATTAATAGATAAATTACCTTGTAAAAAAAAGAATTCTCTTTCTATTTTAGATTTGATTAACTTATTTATCTTCATTATTCTTTTGCCACTTTCTATAACCTTTTATCCATTCTTTCGGAGGAGTTTTTTCTCGAGATATTTTTCCAAATATTTCATCAAAATTTTTTCGATACAAATCGTTGGAAACCCTTGATTTTCCGTCCCATTTTGGCTTTTTATTTTTTATACTCATAATACAAAAATCAACATAAATAGACTTAAACAAATAAGGACAGTGAACCCACTGAACACCATAAAAAAGAATTTATTTCTTGGATCCATCTGGTCCTGCGGATACAAACGTTTGCTTATTGTAAGCTTCCATTTTATGTAGAGGCACTCCAGTAGATACATTACCAGCTACACTAATTCTAGTTACATCCGAATAAAAAGGTGCTACATAATGTTTAACCCATGCAGGAAATATAAACATATCCCGATTCTCGGGTTTAACAGCCTGATAAGTTACTGCTTGTCTATTACCCTCTCCATAAAGAAATCCAAGTGAACCAGGTCCACCAGAATTACCAATAAAATTTTTTGTTTCTTTTTGAAGTTCTTCAGGGACGTCTAAGAAAATTACAAATGATAAATCATCACCATGATCATGAGGGGGATTGTATTCATTTTTTTTCATATAGTTGACCCACATAGCCGACAATAAATATTGAGGTTTATCTTCAGGTTTATATCGTATGTTTCTAAACTTCTGAAAAGCTTCATCATAAATTCCTAAACATTGGGATATCCATGGTACAAACTGTTCTTTATTTATAAAATTATATTCTTCTTTTATAATGCCTGCCAGTTTTTCTCTAAAATCCAATTCTTTTTTCCTACTCGCTGTAGCTTCTTTCATTAAAAGTTTATGAAAATCTTCTGAAATTCTTATGTGCATTATACATGGTCCCCATTGGAACACACCATACTGCACTCTGTTTTTATCTAATGTGTCTACTGTTTTTATTTTTTTATCTGTCATTTTCTAATTTCCTTATCTCTCTTTCGAGTGCTAGATCTACTACATTTTCTCCCATACTTTTATCATACGGATCGTAGTGATCAATGATTTGTTCTACCTTATGTTGTTTAACCTGTGTATAGGGCCAAATTAATTTACAGACGTAGAGTGCATCTCTAAAAGTACATCGCCAACGCCACTGTGTTTTATATTTTTTTCCCGCTTTGTTTAGACCTTTTACATTTCTTCGAATAACACTACCTACTTTTAATATTTCATGTACCCAACGAATCACCAATTCATCAGTCATAGCTATTTCCATAGAAATACGCCATGCGTTAGTTTGTCTGTATCCTTCGCCGGTATGTTTCTTTTTCTTTTCCCAGCCTTTTTTACATTGAAGGCTTCCTTCCCCATCAAATAGACCCGCTATATAAGCAATATTATTTTCACTTAGCATGTTTAGTTGCCTTTACTCTAAAATATTTTCCCTCTTCTAATAGTTCTCCGGTATTTATAACATCACCGCAAAAACCTAAAAACCAATCTCTATGGGTTTCCCATTCTTCTTTGGTTAAATTACTTTCAGATTCTACCCAAGGGTAGTCTTCTTTATTGAGTGCCATTTTTATCCTTTGTTAGAATCCACTTTACGGTGGACGTTGCTGGATCAAACGCGTCCAACTCTACTTTATTACAGTTGTTTAATAGGAATATGATTCCAATAATCATCACTATCTTCATGTCTAATTTCGCCTTTCGAATCGCATTCCCAACACTGGTGAATATTTATTTCACCATCCTCGGGATCTTTAGTTCTAATGTATCCATTGCCTTTACAATTTAAGCAAACGGCTATCATAGTATTACTCTCTTTTTACCATTAAGTTTTTTTGCTTTTTCGTTTGCTAAACATTCTACAGTCTTGCTGATAGAAAGTTTTGCATCGGGCAATAAAACTTTCGATAATGATATTAATGTGTTATAGGTCTCTTTTGTTAAAGAAACATTTCTATACTTTGTTATATCAGTCATTGTGTCCTTTCATATATTTCTGAGCAATATATAGGATTGAACTAAGGTTTGTCAAGATGAAATTTATATTAAGTATGATTATTTGTACAAGTGTATATCAACAGTGTTTGCCTCCACACCCAATGCCCGGAGAATATAATAGCCATTACGAATGTATCATTGCCGGCTATGAAGAATCTATTAAAAAAGCAAAAGAGATCGGACCAAAAGAAGTTAATAAATATGGGACTATTATTAAATTTTATTGTGTTGGTGAGGGTACCATTTGACAGTGAGATAAAATTGTGCTAGTAGCTTTTACTCTTCTCACCACAATAACCTATCGTTCTAATTCCCTTTTAGCGATGGGTTTTAGTCACAAATAAAACCTTGAAGTGTTCCTCGACCATCGTTTAAGAGCCATGTATTTTGTTTTTCATTGTAGGTTGATATTGCTGTTCTATGGTCATCTGCAAACATCATACACTCATGAATTGTCACAGGTTTTGCAAAGTCTAGTGTTTCTTTTATTAAAGTCCCGTCGAACAGTAATACTAATATTATTAATGTTTTTGCCATGAACAAACTCCTCGACCAGCTTATACCACAAATCTTTATATTTAGAATTTTTTGTTTTGTTCCAAAGTCTTACCGCTTCTTCTATTTTCTTTGTCGTCATTTCTTTTTCTGCCCCAGGTTAATATACGATCTAAATTATGGGTCTTTATTTTAATAACAGGCCCATAAGATCTCCAAGCCTGAGCCATTAAATTTAGTTCAATAACTAAATTAGACCATTGTTTCTGAGATATATTAGATACTTTTAAATTTATACTTTTTGCTTTCATATCTTATATATAGGATAGCAGAGGACTATTGTCAACGCCCTTTTCTTCTCTTTTTCTGTTGTCTTTTTTCCTGTTTATTTTTATTCTTTTTATGACGTCCTGGTCGTTTTCTAGGTTTATCTCGTATAGGTTTAGTGCTAATACCAAATTTGGGTCTTTTACTCATTTATAAAGAGGTTTTACTTCTATCTTATCACCTTTAGTTAAATGAGGTAGGTAACTAATTTTTCCATTTATTTTTTGTTCTAAATCTGACCCACACGTTACACATCTGTATATAGTTTTATAAACTGATACAAATATACTTTCTTCTGTACAGAAGGGGCACTTCCCGTTAACTACTTGTGCTTCTACGTTAAAAGTTTTTCCAGCTTTGTTTTCCATGTTTTTTTCCTATTATATGCTTTCTTATTTTTTACCACAAGTTGACGATAACGTCTATCTCTTAAAGTCTTTGCTATTGGGTTCTTTTTCCTACTCAAGGATTAATGCTGTAATATGTTTTTCGCCTAAATATAACTCTGTCTTAGCTTTACCTTTATAACATTTGTAAGATACAGTTTCACTATACTGTCTCTCCGCCTCACGTTTCCCGCGAAGGCACATTCCCATTGAGGGTTGAATACGATGTTCCTTGATCTCTCCTTGTACAAACATCAGTAATGCAAAAACAGTCTCGATCAAAATTGCTCCTTTTTTCCGTTTTGAAAATGAATCTCTCTGTTAGAATCTTTTAATTCTTCTATATCTTCTAACACTTTATCCATTTGTTTTCTTAAAAATTCTATGTTGACTTTGTTTAAAGCCATAGATTCAATATGTTTCCCTATCTTCTCCGTGGTCTTGTATAAATCCTCGATCATCATAAATTGCTCGGAATCAGCGGGCAATGAACCTAGTTGTCCACGTGGCCATTTGATTCTAAACTCTGTATTCTCAGTCAAGTCTTTCGACATTAGTTCTACTGTAGTTGAAATTTTGTTTTGGGTTTCAATGATACCGAAGTAAGCCCAGGTCCCGATCGCTACCAGCGCGATGAGGCTGGCTACGGGCTTCATAGGCATTTGAACT
>Ga0080013_1003784_pt1 | contig 15478 bp, 27 predicted proteins | sample ETNvirenome_6_85_FD_69236 | JGI IMG/M metagenome (GOLD analysis project Ga0080013, IMG submission 69236) | Marine viral communities from the Pacific Ocean - ETNP_6_85 (SPADES assembly) (version 2) | ecosystem: Environmental > Aquatic > Marine > Oceanic | place: Pacific Ocean | collected 2013-06-19
GCGCCGCTGGCCCTGGAGAAGAAAGCCAGCGCCGCCGGATGGGCGAAGATGGCCCTCGACGCCCTATCGCGCGCGGTGGCCATTGCTCGAAAATCTGGACTGCTGCCTGGAGGCACACCATGACCCCCGTACCCGTAGCAGCTGCCGTCGTGGCTCTGGCCCCGGCAATCACCACCCTCATCGCCCTGGTCGCCGACCTCATCGCCGAGGCCACGGAAAACGGCGAGTCCCTGGACATGACCACCATCATGGAGGCGGCGCAGGCGCGCACCACCCTGAGGCAGGCCGAAGTGGCGAAGACGGTCAAGGCCGTGATGGGAATTCTGGCGAAGAAGGACGGGGATTGATAGCCGCCCTGGCCGCTGCGCTGCTCTCGGTGTTCGGCCACCTCCACCCGCTCCAGGCCGAATATTACGCCGAGGTCATCGCCGAGGAGGCGTACTGGGCCAACATCGACCCGGTGACCCTTGCCGCGCGCATTTGGTGCGAGTCGGGATACAGGCCCCGGACCCTGCACGCTGGAACCTACGGACTTGCTCAGTGCCGCGAGCGTGCCGTCACCGTGCGAACACAGGCCGCATGTGGCGCGCGTGCGCTGGCCTTCTGGCGAGACTACCACCTGTCCGGGAAGTGCCGGCAGGAGCCCGCGCACGGCTACACGCTTCATTTTACGTGGGGCTGGACGGTGCCACGGGCGCGGAGGGTCCACGAGGGGCTGAAAATGCACCGCGTTGAGCGGCTACTCGAGCGCAAGATGCTTGCGCACCAGAGCCGAGGCGCTGACCCCGGCCTCTGACGCCGCCGCGCGCACCGTGGCGAGCTGCTCGGGGGTGAGGTAGATGTTCAGGCGCGCGGTGTAGACGGGAGGCGCATGGGTGCCGACGGGGCGGCCTGGTTTTCTTTTGGGGGCGTCGGTGGTGGTCATAGTGTCTTCCTTATGGTCCAGATGTCCGTCTGTCCGTCTGGCAGGCTCGGCAACTCGCCGCCATCTAACGCAAGGGCCGCCAGTGCTGCCGTGTAGTCCATTTCAAGCAGTGCAGCCTCTGCCTCCTTCACGGTTTCCCCAAGGTAGATGTCGGCGGCAGCGGTCGGGGTGTTCGGTGTCAAGTAGTAGGGCATTTTAGTATCCGCGGCTGTAGCCTGGGCCGGCACTGGTCTGGTCGTAGTCCATCTCGCCGAGGTGCGCAGTCTTCTTCTTTCCGAAGCGGGCGGTCTCGGCGTCGAGCAACTTCCAGTAGGTGTCAGCCTCGTCCGCGGTGCAGTCGTATTTGGCGAAGGCGCCCTTGGCCCAGCCGAGGTGCTCAGGAGCAGCGGCCATGGCGTCGATTGCCTCGTCGATGGTGATGATGCCGGCGTCGATGTCAGCGAGAATCTGGCGCGTGTTGGTGCTGAATCCGATGATGTAGGCCATGCTGTTCTCCTTGGCTGCGGTGTTTGTCGTTGCGTTCATGAGTTAGATAATAGCAGTGTCGCGCTAACTGTCAAGGGTTACTCTCACACTTTTTTAATTAATTTTCAGACGTGGTATACTGCACCCATGCCAGCACCTGAATCGCCATACATGGACGATGTAATCAAGGTCGTGGACATCAGCGACGACCTCCCGAAGCACGCCCACAAGCGGTACAGGGTGATCGAGCACCGGCCCATAGGTAAACTGATCTGGCACCACACCGCGGGGGGAATCAGCCCGGGGCTCCGCGGCCCGGTGTCCATGACGCGCTGGTGTATCGACGGCCGGCGCTGGCCGGGGGCGCCCTACCACATCTGGATTAGTTACAGGCCCGACGTGGACGCGGAGGGCCGAATCATCGTGTGGCAGCTCCAGCCGCTTGACGTCCGCTCCTACCACACCGGGGCGGGCCAGAACGGGCACGGTATCGGGGCAGTCTGCCAGGGGCTCTTTGTCAGCCCCCACCACCCGAAGACGCTAAAAAGGCAGCCCACGGAACACCCGAGCGCGGAGCAGCAGCGTGCAATACCGCACGTGTGGAAGTGGATTAGCGAGCTGTACGGGCTGGAGGCTGACCCGGGGCTGTCATGCCACGCCTGGCATCGCAAGCCGGCCTGCCCCGGAGAGTGGATAGAGGACTGGTGCAGGGCGAAGAGGGGCGGGGCCTAGGACTGCTCGGGCTCCACCACCGGCAGCCCATAAACCCGGGCCCACGCATCCCGACTGCGCCGCCGGCCCACCACCACCACGCTCCCCTCACGCCGGGCCATCGCCATCACGGTATACGCAGCGTTGAGCCCCACCCCGATTTTTGTCAGCGGCAGGTCCGTGACAGTGCAGGGCCCGTTCCGTTCGATGTGCTTCTCAACCGCTCGGATTCGGCGTTTCATGCGCAGGCTGTCCGCACTCTGGCGTGCGAGGTGGGCGCCTGTGTTCGGGGCCATGCTCGGCACGTTTCCCGCGCGCCCCGCCATGGTGCTTCCCGGCCCGTATGTGCCCGAGGCGGAAAGCTCCTGGTAGCGGGTGTGCGGCTTGCTGATTGTTAAGGCGTGGCGTGTCCAGGGCATCTATCCCACCATCCCGTCCAGTCGCTTAATCTCATCCGGCCCCCACCCGGCCGCCGGCCCCATCTCCTCCTCAGCCTGCTCGACAGCCACGCCCCGGGCCCACGCCGCCAGCCGGTTGAGGTCCGTGGCGGTCCATGCGTGGCAGCCGCGGCCCAGGAATTCCTCCGCCTGGATGCGGTCCCGGTCGTATTTCTTCAGGGCAGCTGCTACGCGGAGGTTTCGCGTGGGCTCGATTCTGTCACCGGCCGCGCCCTCGTCGGCGTCGGGCATGTCCGCAGTCGCCAGGCCCAGCGCGCCGGCCAGGGTGTAGCGCCGAAGGTATGTGATGGTGGACCCGATGGACTGCACCCCTGAGCGCCCGGCGCCCTTGTCGGGCGGCGATGCCAGGGAGAACGTTTCCTGGTGCCCCTGCTCGTGCTTGATCACGCAGGTGATGCGGATATCCCCGCCGCTCCCCTCACCCTGCTCCGGGACGAAGCTGACGGTGAACCCGTGCGCCGACAGCGGGCCCGTGACCGCGTCGGTGATGCCGGCGAGGCTCGCGTAGGTGTTCGTGTGGCCCTTGGCGTCCTTGCGGAGCACGGCGGGGAGGTCGGTCTTAGCGCGGGCCATGGCCCGGTTGTACGCCTTGCGCGCCTCGCCAGCCTCCCACCGCTCCTGGACGGCCAGGAGTTTGTTCAGGGTGTCGGGGTCCACCGCCTGGCCACCGCCCGTGGCGGCGAGCACCAGTGGATGGAGGACTTCGCGCTGCTCCAGGGTGCGCTCTACTACTGCTGGTAGTTTGTGGTCGTCTGACACTACAAAACCTCCTCTTCCTGTTCGTCCTCGTCATCCATCCCGGCCGCCCAGCCGGGCAAATCCAGGTCTAGCACCCCTGGCGCGACCCCGGGCCACCATTCGGCCTCGGTGCAGGCCAGCAGTTTTTCCAGCAGACTGCGATACCAGGCCCGGCCGGCGTCGAGCACATCAGGCGGCAGTCGGTACACAGCGACGTCCCACGGCGCCGATGACTGCACGGCAATCAGGCGCGGGGGCTCGGCGTCGGGAGGCAGCACACCGGCTGTTACGGCTCCGTCGTGGTAGAACGCCAGCTGCCCGTGGTAGCCGTAGCTCGCCGCGTCACGCACGAACCGGCGCGGTTCAATATTCCGCGTGCTCTTGAGGTCCACGAGCCCGAGCGGCGTGATGTAGTCCAGGCGCCCCTTACAGTCCAGCCCGGTGGCCTCGTCGGTCCACGTCACGGTCTCTTCGGCGCGGCCACCGGTGAGCAGGGCTGCGGCCTCGTCGTGGGCGCGCACGGCGTCAGCCATGGTCTGTGCCTGCTCGAGCATGGCGGGGGTGACTATTTCTTCTGCGTCTCCGTGCTGGTCGCCCCAGTCCATCGCGCGGTCAACCTCGGGCGAGGTGAACAGCGCCACGTCCCGGCCTGCGTACTCGGATACCAGGGCATCCCAGGCTTTGCCGCGGCGCACCTTCGCCGGACAGGTGGCCCAGCCCACGTTCTTCTCCCCGTTGTAAATGGTCTCCCAGCCCTCGGGCGGGAGCTTGTCCGTGACGGCGTAGCGCCCGGCGAACGCCACGGGCTCGAGGGTGAGCGTGTGGAATAGCCGGCCCAGGCTGAGCGCGGGCTTATCCGGCCGCGGGTGGTCGAGGAGCCAGCGGTAGGCGAGCGGGCTGGTGTCCAGGGCTTTCAGGGTGCTCCAGTTTACGGCGTTGATGTCGGTGTATTTCATATCTCACCTCCGGCAAACGGCAGCGCATCGTTGTGCGTTACCAGCATATAATCGTCATCCATTGGCGCCGAGCGGATTTCATCAGGGAACGTGGCGCCCTTGCCGTAAACGGGCACCTCCACGCCGCCGGGGGCGGCGCGCATGTAGGCCTCCGTGTAGATTATGGCCAGTTGAAATCCGAACATCTTCTCAGCGGCTTTCAGGTATGCAAATGGTATATGAGGCTGAGCCCATAGTTCACGATTGGCGTGAAACATAGAGTGCAGAGATTCGTCAGTCATTTGCCCACCTCGCGCCCCAGCACCGGGAGCGCCTGCACAATCTTGGCGGCGATGTCCGTGGCGGCCTCGTCTGATATGTTGACGCCGTGCGCCGTGCGGCACTGGTTCACGATAATCCCGGCTACCTGTATCTGGGCCAGCTGCAGGTCTCGCGGCTCAGGCTTCAGCCCGCGCGCAATCGCCAGTGCCTGCTCCCGCGTCAGGTCCACGGACATAATTGTTGAGATCTCGTAGCGGGCTTCGCCGCTGTGGTGGTGCTCCCACATCTTTAGCGCGGTGTTCATGCTCCAGCAACGAGCCGGCGCATACTGGTCGTAGGTCTCCCCCTCGTGGTCCGGCTCCGGGAATTCGGACAGCAGCGCCGCGCGTTCTTCTTTGGTTACTCCTTCGCTCATAATCCCTCCTCAAGAGAGCCAGAAATACAGGACGATTGCGGCCACGAACAAACAGAGCATCGCGACCTGAATCAGTTCCTCGGTTTTCTCTCCGCGCACCGCTACTCCTTGGCGGGGAACAGCCCGGCCAGCAGCTCGTCGACCTCGGCGCGGGCCTGGGCCAGCAGCTCGCGGCGAGCCTCGGCACGGCCTACGACCGTTGAGCCGTTGACCTTGACCACGCGCGGGTTATCGGTGCGCTCCAGCTGGATGGTGATTTCGATTTTCTCGGGGATGGTTTGCTCTTCGGTCACGTCTTGAGTCCTTTCTTGATGGTGCCCACGAGCCACGCGCTGAAAGACAGCGATGCCTGTGGGTCCGATTTTTTCACCTTCTTAACGGCCTTTGCGTGCGCCGCCTCAAAGGATTCTTTCTCCTGGTCTGCGAGACTGAAATTGATGTTAGCCATGCTCGATACTTTGCGCAGGCGGCAACTGTTGTCAAGATATAAAACAAATGCCTTGTGTTTTTGTTTTCGGGCGGTAGACTGGCCCTCATGTCCTTGGAGATTCAGCCCGTCACTTACCGCGAGGCCTGCGCATTTATCGAGGCGCACCACCGGCACCACAAGCCGCCGCAGGGATACCTGTTCGGCGTGGCCGTGGCGCTGGACGGCGCCGTCGTCGGCGTTGCAACCGTTGGGCGCCCCGTTTCTCGCCACTTGCAGGATGGGTGGACCGCCGAGGTAACGCGGTGCTGCACGACGGGCGCAAAAAACGCTTGCTCTATATTATATGCCGCTTGCTGGAGGGCCGCGCGCGCGATGGGTTACAAAAAGCTGATCACTTACACACTGCCCGAAGAGGGCGGCTCTAGCCTACGGGGCGCTGGATGGTCCGTGGTGGGCAAAACAACGAACCCAAAAGGGTGGAACTGTCCCTCGCGGCCGAGGGTGGATACCCACCCCCTGCAGTGCAAGCTCAGGTGGGAGGCGCCCAAATGAACCTTCGCCCCTACCAACGACGAGCAGTCGAGGACATCCACCGGGCGTGGGCCACCGGGGCGCGCAGAATCTGCCTGGCCATGCAAACCGGCTCGGGGAAATCGATAACCGCCACGGCCGCAACCGAGGGCGCAGATGCGCTCTGGCTCGTGCCGTCCACTGCCCTTCGCGAGCAGGCCCCGGGGCGCGCGGTGACCGTCCAGAGCCTACTGGGGGGCAACCGGCCGGCGTGCGACGTTTTGATAGCTGACGAATGCCACCACCTGGCCGGCGAGGCCGAGAAGTGGAAAGCCGTTATCCAGGATTATCCGCGCGTGCTGGGACTCTCTGCCACGCCCATCAGACACGACGGGGCACCGCTCGGCGAGAGCTTCGACCACCTAATAGTGGGCGCCCACTACTCCGAGCTGCTCGCCGGCGGCTACCTCGTGCCGGCCCGCGTCGTGCGTCCTGTGGACGTGCCCGACGGTGAGTCAGGCCTGGCACAGCACCCGGTGGACGCGTGGACGAAATACGCCGAGGGGCGCCGCGGGTTCGCTTTTTTCGGCCGAGTCGAGCTGGCGAAGCGCTTCGCCACCGAGATCCCGCGCTGTGGCGTTATATATGGTGACCAGGACGAGGGCGACAGGGCGCGCACCATGGCGGCTTTCCGCGCCGGCGCGCTGGATGTGCTGGCATCGGTGCAGACGATCGTGGAGGGCCTCGACGTGCCATCTGCCGAGGTCTGTATGCTGGCATCGGGTGTCACCCACGAGGGCGCGTACCTGCAGAAGGTGGGCCGCGTGCTGCGCCCGTCGCCCGGGAAGACCGAGGCGCTGGTGATAGACCTGCCCGGGGCCAGCTGGCGCTTCGGGATGCCCACGGACGACCGGGAATACTCCCTCGAGGGCGCGGCGATGTGCCGGGCCGCTGGGGCGCCGGCCCTGTCCCAGTGCCTGAGCTGCGGCGCGGTGTACGAGTCGGCCGTGGTCTGCCCCCGGTGCGGCTGGGAGCGCCCACCGAAGCCGCCGCGCGTGCGGATATGGGGCACGCCGATGGAGGAGGCCGGGGCCGAGCTGACGCCGGCTCAGCGCGGTAAGCTCGCGTGGCGCGAGCGGATGCTAGGGGATGCGGACGCGCGCCTGGCGTGGTTCCGGGCGAAGGGGTGGCCTCCGAAGCGCGTGGCCGGGGCTCACCAGGGTATGTTTGGGTGTGCGATGCCTAAAAGCTGGTGGGGTAGACTGAGATGAATTTATTTTCAGGTATTGCTATTTAACCCCTTGACCGGATGGATTCTGCCGCTATACTTTTATTCATGACGCAGCAAGAAAACACCGCAGCCAAGGAGAACAAAATGGATAAGCAAGCCCTCCTCACCGCCCTCATCCTCATCGACAACGGCGGCCGCCCCGGAACCATCGGCGCGGACCTCATCCGCCTCGGTCTCGCTGACTACAACCTGAAAACCGGCTGGAGTATTTACCCGGGCGGCCTCCAGGCCATGGCGGTCTGGGCCATCGAAGAGCGCCGCGCCAGCGCTGCGGAGGAGATGGCCACCATCTGGTAGGCCGTGCTCGCCCCCCCCGGCCCCGTAGCTTCGGCACGGGGCTTGCGGTGGTAGAAGGCAACGACACGAGGAGGACGAGCATGGATAAAGCGAGCACATGGAACGACCTGGACCACTACTACCTCAACGACCTCATTGCCGACAGGCTGTGCTTGCTCACCGAGCGCGACGAGGAACTTTACCCCGTGGCGTGCAAGCTCGCGGGTGAGATGTTCACGGGTGCCGAGGACGAGGAAGAGTTGGCGGCCATCGCCACTGACGCGGCGGTCAGGCAGTGACCACCAAGCGCAAGCCCGGCCGCCCCAAGGGCACCGGCACGGGCGTCAAGTACTGCAAGTCCATCTTCGTCCGGGTCACCGCCGAGCAGCTCGAGGAAATCAAGCGCCGGGCCAGCGCCGCGGGGCAGCCCGTGAGCGCATGGATTCGGGCGCAGGCTGGCGTGGAACCCGAGGACGCCGGCCACGCCTGCGGATGCGGAACGCCCATCCCGTTGCGCGACTGCACGGCGGCCGAGGTGAGCCGGTGCAGACGGTGTGAGAATCGGTGACCACCGAGGCCGACATCCTGCGCGCCATCCGGCTGGCCCTGGGCAACGAGCCAGATCTCGTCGTCTGGCGCCTAGGCAGCGGGGTCATGAAAACCCCGGCCGGGCGCGTGGTGCGGCTCGGGCTGAACATCAACGGCGCGGCCGATTTAATCGGAATTCTGGCACCCGGGGGCCGGTGGTTCGCCCTGGAAGTCAAGTGCCGCGGGCGGCTGAGCCGCGAGCAGCGCCAGTGGCTGGCCCTCGTGCAGTCCATGGGCGGGTTCGCCACGTGTATCCGCGAGCAGGTGCCAGCTGAAGCGGCGGATGCTGCTCACGCGGCGCTGGCTCGGGCTCGGGCTGGGGAGAGCGAATAGTGCCCCACCGCCTCGACCTGCGCGAATACTTCGCCTGCCGCAACCCGTCCTGCCACGAGTGGCGCTACATCGAGCGGCCCCGCGGCTACCCGGGCCAGGTGTGCCGCTCGGGCGCGCAGTATGTTTTCGCGCGGACTACGCTTGTGGACCATGGCCACGGTGGGCTGGTGACGTGTAAACGCTGCGGAACGGCTCACAGGCGCGCTGCGGGGTATGACCACCGCTCGGAGCTGCAGGCCGCGATTGACCAGGGTTACGACCCGGAGGATTATCGATGAACTACGACCAGTATATCGCCGCCAAGACCCATCTGTCGGGGGACCATGGGTTCTCGCCGCTGAGCACTCCCAGTTTTTTGTACGACTTCCAAGCGGACCTGGTGACCTGGTCCCTGAGGAAGGGGCGCGCGGCCATATTTGCCGACTGCGGACTCGGCAAAACCCCTATGCAACTGGCGTGGGCTAAAAACGTGGTGGAGCACTCGGGTGGGCGCGTGCTCGTACTGTGCCCCCTGGCAGTGGCGAACCAAACCCAGAGGGAGGCCGAAAAGTTTGGCATCGAGGCCCAGGTGGTGCGCGACGGCAAAATACGGGGAGCAGGCATCTACATCTCAAACTATGAGCGGCTGCACTACTTCGACCGCGGGGACTTCACGGGGGTGGTCTGCGACGAATCCAGCATCTTGAAGAACTTTGACGGCGCAACCAAGAAGGCCGTGACTGAGTTCATGCGGCCCCTCCCGTATCGACTGCTGTGTACGGCCACCGCGGCGCCGAACGACCACATAGAGCTTGGCACGTCAAGCGAGGCCCTTGGAGAGATGGGATTCGCTGACGTACTGTCGCGGTTCTTTCGCAAGACAAAGAAGACCTACACCCGCCGCGACGAGCACCGGGGACAGGTCTACAGCCTAAGGGGCCACGCCGTGCGGGACTTCTGGCGGTGGGTGAACTCGTGGTCGAGGGCGGTGCGGAAACCATCCGACCTCGGGTACGACGACGGAGCCTTCACGTTGCCCCCTCTTCGCACCGAGCAGCACGTTGTCAAGGCGTCGACGCGCCCCGAGGGGTATCTATTCGACGTGCCGGCCATCGGGCTTCTGGAGCAACGGAGGGAGCGCAGACGCACCCTGGCCGAGCGCTGTGAAAGGGCCGCTGAGCTGGTGTCTGATACCGGCGAGTCCGCTGTGTGCTGGTGCCACCTCAACGACGAGGGGGATGCCTTGGAGCGCATGATACCCGGCGCCGTGCAGGTGGCCGGAAAGGACCCGGACGAACGCAAAGTGGAGGTGCTCGAGGCCTTCGCAAGCGGCGAGGCTCGCGTGCTGGTGACCAAGCCCGTGCTGACCGGCTTCGGGCTCAACTGGCAGCATTGCTCCCATCAGACCTTTTTCCCGTCGCACAGTTTCGAGCAGTGGTACCAGGCGGTTCGGCGATCTTGGAGGTTCGGACAGATGCGCCCTGTTAAGGTGGACGTGGTCACCTCAGAGGGGGAGTCCGAGGTGCTGGCCAACCTCCAGCGGAAGCAGGATGCCGCCGACCGAATGTTCAACGAAATAGTGAGCGAGATGAAAAACAGCCTAAAAGCCAAAACAGCCCCCTACGAGGGGCCGAAAGCGGAGGTGCCGTCATGGCTACAGTAGTGGATCAGAACATCACCGGCGACTACGCCCTGTACCATGGCGACTGCTGCGAGGTAATGCCGGGGATGCCGGATGACTCGGTACACCTGAGCGTCTACAGCCCTCCTTTTTGTGGGCTGTACAATTACAGCTCCTCCGAGCGGGACCTGAGCAACTGCCGGTCCTATGAGGAGTTCTTCCAGCACTACCGCTTCGTGGTGGAGGAGCTGCACCGGCTGACCATGCCGGGGCGGTGTTCGGCCGTCCACTGCATTGACATCCCACTTGCCGGGGCGAACCTCGGCGGGGGACTCCGGGACTTCCCGGGTGACGTCATTCGCCTCCATGAGGACATCGGGTTCAGGTATGCTGCCCGTTACCACATATGGAAAGAGCCGCTCGGAGTGCGCAACCGCACCATGGCGAAGGGCCTCGCCCATAAGCAGATAGTCGAGGACTCCTCACTGTGCGACGTGGCCGGGGCTGACTACCTCCTGCTGTTTCGCAAGAAGGGCGAGAACCCGGCGCCCATCGTCCACCCGACGGGCCTGGACAAGTACGCCGGTGAGCGCGAGATGCCTGCCGATCTGCGCAGCTACCGCGGGTGGTCCGGCAAGCAGACGGAGAACCGGTACTCCCATTGGATCTGGAGGCAGTACGCTAGTGCCTTCTGGGACGATGTGAGGATTGACCGCGTGCTCCCGTACAGGGAGAGCCGCGAACCGGACGACGAGCGCCACGTTCACCCCTTGCAGCTCGACGTGATAGAGCGCACCGTGGTTCTCCGGTCGAACCCGGGAGAGGTGGTACTCACGCCGTTTATGGGGGTGGGATCCGAGGTGTATGGCGCGGTGGCAAACGGCCGCAAAGGCGTGGGCGTCGAGCTTAAGCGGTCCTACTACAATCAGGCCGTGAAGAACTGCGCCCAGGCACTGCATGGCCACAAGATGGAGCAGGAGCCGCTATTCGCAGGAGTCGAGTAATGTTGAGCGTAGGGGTGGCGGTAGCTAGGGATTTAAACGTGGCCATCACATTTGAGCTATACGGCAGTCAGTGGATGGCAGTGAAGCCGGGTACAACGCACCAGGCACGACACGGGATGCCAACACGCTTCACCAACACAGAAGACTGGCTCGCGAGCCGCGCTGGGACCGCTGTGGAGCGCAAGCCCCGCGCAGATTTCAACATCGAGGACGTTCCTATGAGCCGTGGCCGCATCTTCGACGTAGCACCTGACCGGCTGGTGCTGGTCTTGGAAGTGGAAATGAAGGGGATGAAGATTGTTGCCCCGCCCCAATCCCCCGTGACCATTGAGGCGGAACCGCCACCCGAAGAAACTGAGGAACCCCCGTCCGAGAGGGGAGAATGAAGACGAACCCGGTGCCCGATGCGCCCACCGGCGACCTGGTGAGCCTGCTGGCCAAGGTGGGCCCGTGACATACGACCCGCGAAACGACTTCACCTGCAAGCACTGCGGCGAGCAGGACAACGGCAACTGGAGGCGCGCGCTGTGCGCCAGCTGCGCAGACGAGCAGGACGAGCGCGAGGCTGAAGCGCGGGCCGATGCCCGGCGTGAGCACCAGGAGCACCAGGCGGAAGAACGCTGGCTCAGGAATGAGCCATAGGAGGATGCGTGAGCTGGCATTATTTGCAGGGGCAGGAGGAGGTATCCTCGGAGGGCATCTCCTGGGATGGCGATGCGTTTGCGCCGTCGAAGTCGAAGACTACCCTCGGAGAGTACTCCTTGCCCGACAACGAGACGGAATGCTGCCCCAGTTCCCCATCTGGGACGACGTGTGCACCTTCGACGGTGAACCCTGGAGAGGGCGAGTCGATGTCATCAGCGGCGGATTTCCCTGCCAGGACATCAGCGCAGCCGGCAAGGGAGCAGGCATCACAGGCGCGCGATCTGGGCTATGGCACGAGATGGCGCGAATTATCGGTGAAGTTCGACCGCGCTACGTCTTCGTGGAGAACTCACCTTTGCTTGTGGGTAGAGGACTTGCCGTGGTCCTCGGTGACCTTGCCGCGCTGGGGTATGATGCTCGGTGGTGTGTGCTGGGAGCAAGAGACGCCGGCGCACCTCACAGGCGGGATAGAGTCTGGGTTCTCGCTTCCAACGCCATGCAAAAACGAGGGGAGGGGGTCGAGTTCAAAGAGGTATATCGGAAGCAGGCACTACCGTGGGGCAAAAACATCCGAAGCGTTGAGGACCTGCGAGTCAGATCCTCAATACCTGCACCCGCGCTTTGCCGAGTGGCTGATGGGGTGGCCTCTCGGGTGGACCGACTTAAAGCCATTGGAAACGGACAAGTTCCACAATGCGCCGCCATGGCATGGAAAATTCTAACAGGAGAAATTTAGCATGGAGCGAAAAACCGGACTCTGGAAAAAGACAGCAAAATCAGGGCTGAGCTACTACTTCGGCCAGCGCGACGGCATGAAGGTCACGCTGTTTCAGAACAAGGACAAGCGGAACGAGAACGACCCGGACCTCAACGTGATTGTGGAGATTGAGGAGGCGCAGGAGGAACCGGGGGACAACGGCGCGCCGGTGGACGACCTGTTTTAGTTGACCCCGTGGCCGCGGTGCGCATACGCTGGTAGACGGTCACAGGGTAATCCCCTGTCATAATTTATGTCCCCCGGTCCAGAGCCACCCGGCCCTGTGACCGCATCCCGGTAGCCGGGCCGGGGGGCCCTTTGCGTGCGAGGTATTATGGGCGAGTCTGAAACGTTGCGGAGGCCGTGCCCGACGTGTGGGTATGTTGAGGGTTACATAGAGGCCGCGGGGCCACATCAAAAAATGCTCTGTATGAGCTGCCACTCATACCAGTATATGAAGCCAAAAGACCGTTCGGAGAAGCCAGGGTATGAGACCCTGGTGACGCTGCACAAAGTGAACGGCAGGTCTTTCTATGCCGGCAAGATGGACGGAAAAAGCGTCTTCCTCCGCAAAAACGACGACGGCTCCCTCTGCCTCTCGGTGAAGCTGTGACCCTCCACGTATCGAGGTTCGCCAGGGCATCGGACAAAGACCCTCGGCAGGTAGATATCTCATGGGAGCAGTTGGCCGAGGCTCTCACCGAGGTTCGTATCAGGGCCAACCCAGACGGGGAACTGTGGTGCCCCGGGCGCTTCCTGGAGGGATCGGTCAGGAACGCTGACAACGTTCTGGACATGTGGTGCCTCGTGCTCGACTTTGACGACGGCCTGCTGCCAGAGGATGCCCGCGCCCCCTGGGATGAAATGGGGCTTGAATACGTCATTCACAGCACCTGGCACCACAAACGCGAAAAGGTCACCCCTTCCGGCAAGGTCAAGCCGGCCGTCCCCCGGTGGCGCGCCGTGTTTCCCTTGACGATGCCCGTTGCCGGGCACCGCTGGAGCGCGATTTACCGGAGGCTAGCCGAATACCTGGCCAGCAAATCGTGGGATGCCAACTGTACAGACCCTTGCAGGATGTATTACCTGCCCGCGGCCGAGGACGACTCGCTATTCTTCGGCGAGTGGGTGAGGGGCCGCAAGCTGGACGCCAAGGAGGCGCCAAAGCTCCCCGAGGAGGAGAAACCGAAGGCTCCGAGGCCCCGCATAGACTTGCCAGAGGACTACAACCGGCTCCTTGACGCCCTTTCGCACGTCCCCTCTGATGATTACGAGGTCTGGATCAAGTGCGGCATGGCGCTTCACCTAGCCCTGGGCGAGGGTGGCAAAGACACGTGGGATGAGTGGAGCCAGACTTCAGAGGCCTATGATGCCGAGGTGATGGACAAGAAGTGGGCCAGCTTCTCAACAGACCGGGACAGGTCTGTCGGCACCGGAACCATATATCGGTACGCTATGCAGAACGGGTGGGTTCCCCCGCTGCAGTCCGTCGAGGAGGACGACCCGAAGCCGGACGGATGGCGCACCGGGCTGACGATGAAGCCGCTAAACGATGGGTCTCTTGTGATAGAGAAGACGCCGGGCAACCTGGCCCTGCTCCTTGCCCATGAGAAGCAGTGGTCGAGGTGCATTCGACACAATCAGCTCAGCTACACGGTGGTATGGGACGACATGGCCCCCTTTGTCCCGGGTATGAGCGCGCCCTCTGGCGAGTTGGCAGACGAGCACCTGGTGTACGTTCAGCAGGCAGCTCGCCGGCAGTGGGGGGTCACGTGGTCCATCGATGCGGTGCACAAGGCCCTCCATGCAGCTGCACCAGAGCACTCCTTCCACCCCGTAAAGGACTACCTCGAGGGCATAAAGTGGGACGGGAAGCCTCGACTAACTAATTGGCTGATGGACTATCACGGCGGCGAGCCCTCCGAGATCCCCACGGGGCGATGGTGGGCCATATCCGCTGTGGCCAGGGCGTACAGGGCCGGGTGCCAGGTAGACCACGTGCTCGTGCTGCAGGGCCCCCAGGGCTGCGGCAAGTCTACGGCCCTGCGAATACTGGGCGGAGATTGGTATTCAGACAGCCTCGACAGCCTCAACGACAAGGACTCCTACCAGAGCTTGCTGGGCAAGTGGATAGTGGAGATAGCCGAGCTGGACGCGCTCAAGGGCAAAGCCTCCACGGAGATCAAAAAGTTCATTTCGAAGGTCGTGGACTCGTACCGGCCAAGCTATGGCCGTTGCACCGTCAATAGGCCGCGCCAGTGTGTCTTTGCAGGCACCACGAACGAGCATGAGTACCTGCAGGACGCAAGCGGGGCGCGGAGGTTCTGGCCGGTGACCGTGGGTCAGCTCAATCATGGCGCTCTGAAGAGGGACAGGGATCAACTGTGGGCCGAGGCAACTGCAGCTTACAAGTCCGGTGAGAGGTTCTGGCCGCAAGGGCAGACGGAGGCCGAGGCGCTCGCCGAAGAGGTGGAGGCCAGGTTCTCTGTGGACCCATGGGAGGAGGCGGTTGAGGAGTGGCTACTTGGCAAAGACAAGGTGTCCATGCAACAGGTCATGGACGCTGTGGGCGTGGAGTCAGGGAGGGCCAAGCCGTATGACACGAGGAGGCTTGGAGCCATTCTAAGGCGGCTACACTGGAAAAATACACGAACGAACCGAGGAAGGTTCTGGGTGAAGAGTGACGGCGGAAATGGATAAAGTGACACCGGCTACTCGTCCTGCCGTCACCTCTTTTGTTCTATCATTCAAGGGGTCTGTGACACCGTGACGGCAGTGACGGCAAAAGTTATAAGAAGGGCTATTTATGCTATATGTGGAGGGGGTTATAACAGTAAGTAGGGGGTTTCTGATGGCATGGCGTCACTCCAGCGAAATCATTAGGTTCACGCCGTCACTTTCTGCCGTCACTCCGCCGTCACCCTGCCGGCATGGTGTCACCAAGGGCCCGCCCCTGGAATTTCGTAAGGAGGATCACATGACAGCCCCCAGCAACCCATGGCTGGAAGCTGAGCGCCGCCGCGCCCGAGCCGAGGCCATCGGGGGGGGCAGGGCGGCAGGGCGGCAGGCAGCAGAGGGGGGCGGGCGGGAACCGGATGTGCCATCTCGTCAGTCC
>Ga0080013_1003786_pt1 | contig 15474 bp, 16 predicted proteins | sample ETNvirenome_6_85_FD_69236 | JGI IMG/M metagenome (GOLD analysis project Ga0080013, IMG submission 69236) | Marine viral communities from the Pacific Ocean - ETNP_6_85 (SPADES assembly) (version 2) | ecosystem: Environmental > Aquatic > Marine > Oceanic | place: Pacific Ocean | collected 2013-06-19
GCAGCTGGGTATTGGCGTGAGCTCGCTCTGGCATGGCTGGTGTGGGGTGGCGCCGACTACCTGGCCTACGAGCAACTCCTGAATACCGCCCTGTATCTGGAGGACATCGAACTGCTCGTGGCAGCACTCGATCTTCCTGAAGCCGACAACCGACGCAAAGTGATTGACAACCTGGTGGCCCTTGGCCAGCTCGACCAGGCTCGCCAGGCTGCAGCTCGAGATGACGAGCCGGAAGTGCTGCGGGCCCTCCTCTCCGCAGTGGCCTATGGCAAGCATGAAGATCCGCACCTGGCTGGTGACCTGGTGCTCGAGCTCGACATTGCGGGAAGAGCTGCCAGGCTTCCAGCTCAACATGTCCTGGGGAGCTGGACCGATTACCAGTGGCAGGAGCTCGCTGTCATGGGCAACCGGCTTCTGTCACCGCGGATTACAGAGCCAGAAGCCCAGGCCGCAGCTCACCAGCTCAAGCGCTTGATCGAGGGAAGATGGAGAGCGGGCGGAGGAGAGACGCCCACCTACGGCGTCATCGCTGGGTATGCGGGCAGACGGGGCTATCATTTTCCCCCATCCCACGGCCGCGCCGAAATGGCCAAACGGGATGTCGATCCTGGTGCCCACGGCTTTCGTGAGCCTCTCTCATGATGGCTTTCGTTCATGTCGTCCTGGCGGCACTGATCGATAGTGCAGCGGAGGGCTCTCAGCGATCTCGCCTCCTCGAGCTCAAGAGCAGGCTCGGCCTGGCAGCCCCCCGCAAGCAACCTTCGCTGTGGAGCCGACTCTCCTGGGTGGGTGATACCTACGATAGAAAAAGGAAAATGGATGTGACGGGGCTCTTGTTGACCATGGGCATCCAGGAAGAGGCCTACGACCGGCCTCATCCCATCAGTTCTTATGTGCCCTGGATTGCCCTCCAATCCGATGAGTTGTGGGGCAGCTTCAGGGATATTGGAGGGTACGTCAGGCTGCGCGAGCTCGGAGATTACCTGCTCGGAGTGGAGCCAAATCTGGAGGGGGCCTCTGTCGCAGACGCGCTCCAAGCCTCAGCAGCCTGGCATGAGGAACTCGCTCTTCGAAGCGGACTCCCGGCCTCCTCCGAGGGCACCGAGTTGCTCCACACCTTCGATGATGGCTGGACGATAGTGCGCCTGGTGGAACCGGTCGCCTTCCTCAACGAAGGAAACGCGATGGGGAACTGCCTGGGGTCCAACCGAGAGTATCTGTGGAACTCCCAAGGTGGTGAGTATTTTGCCGCCTCGCTACGGGATGCAAAGGGACGCTCGAGGCTCTCGACCTGGTTTACCCTGCCCGGAACATGGGGCGGCCCACCTGGGCTCGAGCCCATCTGGAAGCTGAGGGATGCCTCAGGAAAGGCCAACACGGACCCTCGACTTTCCCACGCCAGGCGACTGAGGGCGTGGATGGATGACGAGCCTTCAGTCCTTGGCGCAGAAGTGGAGGCTTCCACGGTGGGCCTGGCTGAACCAGAGCCATTCGCGGTGTTGGGCCTCTTTACGGCAGATGAGTTGCTTGCCCTGGCCGAGGAGGGCGACGTTTCTGATCCGGTTGAGGCGCATGCGATGTGGGCAAAGGCGCTTGAAGGGGCCCGGACGAGGGAACAGTGGTCCGGTGCTCACTACCTGGAGCACGCCACGCCAGGGGTGAGAGCAGTCTTTACCGATCCTGCCTCTTGGACAAAGGAGCTGGACACCACCAAGTGGGCGAAAGGGATACTGGTGAAGGAACGGAGACTCCCCTTCTTCGCCATTCGCCTGCATCTGGAGTCACTCGATCTGGGCGTGCATCCGAGCAGCGCGGATTGGTATAGGGATTTCCCCGATGGCAGGCTCGTCCTGGTGCTCGAGATCCTGCCTGCCCATATCGACTTTTCCACGGAAGAAGGGCAGCTGCGCAGGGTCGGCTGGAGCCCGGTGGGGATGGAGGCTTTCGAGAAGGCCTTTCCGGAAATGCCAGAACCCCGCGCTTACGGCTTGCGACAGTGGAGAATCAGCCTTGGGGGCGACGGTGAGGATGTGGATGCCCTCATTGCCAAGCTCAGGAATGTTCTGGACACAATCGGGGAGCCCTTCCTCGACAGCGTGGAACACGGGCCATTCATAGCTGCCGTTTTGGAGAACTTCCGTACCCTTGGTCCTGCGGCAGACTGGCCTGACCCTTCCTACCCCCCATAGAAGATAGAAGAGACAACCATGCTTTCACTCGCAATCGCTCTTGCTGCCCTGGCCACTGCACTTTTCTCGGATGCCGCACGGGCTCGACAGTTCAGGGAGCGTCATGTGACTGGCACCATCGCGAGCTACGACCGGGAGTCCGGGACGCTCGTCCTCGAGGTCTTTGCTCCAGGAGGAGCGAGGATGGTCGTAGGACCTGGTGGCGATTTCGTCTGGGAAGAGCAGCGCCTCTATCTGCCGATCCTCATGCCAGCAGAATTCCAGTTCCCAGCATTCGTCGGGGAGGGTTTTCCGCTGTCGGTGATTGCCATTGAGGACGAAAGCGGGGTGCTCTATGCCTCAGCTGCCTATCCAGGAGGCGGAGAGATCCCAACGATGCCTGGATTTGCTGCACCTGAATGGGAACAGGAGCCGGGCTATGAGCTCCCCCCCTTTAGATTGATTCCTGCACCCCCACCTGAGGTATTTGACTGGGACATGGGCGAATGGGAGGCCGTTGACGAGGACGGTTCGCACTACATGCCCACCTGGACCAATGAGCAGATTGCTGCGCTGGACAGGGCAGTGAGCGCCGCTGGACGTGGGCTCTACGCCACCGCTCTCCAAACGATAGACGAGCGCGGCGTTTCGCCTCTTCAGATATCAGCCGTCCTCGGAGACCCTGCAAGGCCGACGCCAGGCACCCTGGTCGGCGCCTTCCATGCAATGGTGACGGAAGGACCTGACGGCATTTATCATCTGTCGGAGACCTACAACACCCGCTCCTTTGGCGATGACGAAAACCGGGAGAGCTTCGAGCTCCATCTGCTTGACCAGGCCAGAGAGCGCCTGTTGGACCTGGTGCGCTACCACAACAGGGCCATGGAGCAGGATGACCGGCCCTACGTGAACGCTCTCGACCGCTGGGCAGATCTACTCCGCGCCACGAGCTGGGATTAGGTCGCCCTGGCCGACTTCGAATTCCTCCAAAAATGGAGGCGACCGACCCCAGGACATTGAGGTCGGCCGCTGGATCCGGCGGTGGTTTACGTCCAGGAATGGAGTCTGGGGGGGCTCCAACCCTTGGAAAGGGCGCCCATGCCGTCACCTCCCCCGAGTCTAATGCAAGGATATCTGACTGACAAGTTCTCCCTCATGTGTCACGACGCGACAAGGTCCGCGGTGTCGGTGAATCCGAGAGCTGCCAGAGACTCCAGATCAACCTCAGGAGGCTCACTCACGACCCCTGGACTCGAGCGCGGATCTTCCACATTTGGGGTCGCTGGCCAGAACCTTCCTCCGGCAAAAGGACCACCATCCGGGTCCGGCATGTGCTGCAGAGCAGCCAGGAGTTCCTTCTCTGTCGAGCCCGCAGGCACCAGGCCCGCCCCCTCCACCTCGACCGACCCATCGGTCAACCTGGCAACAACCGCACCCGACCGGTAGATGTGCATTGAAGGTCCATGTCGACGCACCTCGCTGCCAGGCATTTCTGGAACCTGGTCGGGGGTGGCCTCGATAGCGATCCCGTCCACGTAGATCCGTCCTACATAGGATCCTGAGCGGTCCACCCCCAGTGCGGCGTCCAGATCCTCGATGAGATGAAGCACAGCTACCCGGTTTGTGGCAGTGATCCATGCGCTTCGATCGGGACGATCCATCGTGCCCCACTCACTCTGTGCGGAGAGCTGGCCTGTGAGGCGCATCACTGGGTGGCGCACAGTCGACCTCTGGATCCTGAGAGGGCAGTGACGAAGATCGACATGGCCCTTCAAGCGTCTGGCGGTTCTGGAATCCAGGAGGTCCCGCGGCATCGGTCGACGACCGCTGGGACCCGTCCCAAGTCGATTCAGACTGAGACCTCTTGCGCAGCGGCCATACAACATGTGCTCGAGGCGCTTTGCGGCGATGGGGAGATCAGACTCGAGGGACCTGACATACCGGATGGCTGGTGCCAGCACCGGAACTTGGTCAAAACCCACAAAGCGATGAAGCTCAGTGACCTTCCCACGACCTGATCTCTCAAGAGCTGCGAGCTCGTGGCTGCACCAGGCGCCGCGGAATGTGCCTACGGGGTAGATGGTTCTTGCCCGTTCAAAACGGTTGTGCCGCTTGAGGACTGGCAAGAGGGGGACGAGAGGACCTGGCTCGACGTGGACAGTGGCCACCGCCACTCCCGCCATACCCATCAGGTCTCGTGGGCGCCATCGCTTGAGCCCGAGCGGTCCAGGCAGCGGCGCTTCGTAGGGAGAACCCGAGGGGAGCTTACCAAGCATGGCCTGGCCGTAGGCCCGAGTGCGATCGATCGACACAAAGGGCTCCAACGAAGTCCTGGCATGCAAGATGGGCCCCCCGATGTGTGCAGCTCGGCAGAGCTCAGCCACAGAAGCAGGGAGGGTCGCGGCTCTACCATCGGGCTCAACTGGCGCACAGATACGGTCGTAGACCGCGCCAAGCCAGCGGAAGGCGCTGGAGCGAAAAGGAGAAGGTTCTGAGTTGAGCCTCACACAGAGCGCCCGCAGCTGGGCCTGACCCTGTGCCACGCACTCCTCGAGCGAGCCCGTGAAATCCTCCGGGTCAAAGCCCCAGATGTCCAGGGTTCTGCATTCGACGGTGCCGCGATGGCCCCAGGCTCCGATGCCTACCATGACCCCACGCAGGCCGCGCCGATCGGAATGAAACCCGTCAACCACCTGGTACCCGCTCACAGCTGCGTCGGCGAGAAGCAGCTCGAGGTCCTCGACACGCAACGCATAGATCAATGACCCACCCAGCTGCGACCAGGGCAGATGTTCGTGGCGAGCTCCCCCGATGAGTACCTTGCCTTCCTCCCAAGCAGTCACGTAGAGCTGCTCAGGCCTGATGAGGACGCGCTGGGCCATGAGACCACTCCACCATTGCCGTGGTAGAATCCTATGCCACTCACCGTGGCAGGTCAACCAGCTCGTCAGAGGTCCAACACCGGAGTTCGTTGGGACACCACCAATGCACGTCCAGCAGCTTGAACAAGTGCGAGCTCGAGTTCCATCAGGATCGGCACGAGCGATCCATTCGCCTCCACTTCGTGGCCTGCCTGGAGCTGGTCCATCGCCTCCGCCTGGCATCTCTGTAGTGCCAGCAGTGCTCCGGCCATCGAGGCAAGCAAATCCTCGGTGGGGCGGCTGTGCTCGTTGAAGGCTTCACCAAGAAGAGGATCTGCCTCCACCTGGCGGAGCACATACTTGGTCAATGGTTTGGCCGAGCGGGCCAGTTTTTCTACCAGGTCCGGATAGATGCGCTTCGGACCAGGCTGGTAGGAGGAGGCAACGACGGTGCGAGCCACCTACGCCTCTGGGGCCGACTTCTTTGTCGGAGCCTTCTTCTTGGGAGCGGTGTTCCGCTTCTTGGCGGTGGCCAGAGCCAGCTCGGCTTTCAGGGCATCGGTCGCAAAGCCATGAATGATTGAGCACAGCCAGGCAACCAGCGTCTCTGCGCCCGCCATGGAGGCGACATTGGTGAGACGCACCATGCGATCCCGGTCTTCCGGAGAAAGCATGTCCCGCACGTCCCGCTTCGAGCGGCTACCTCGGACGGGCAACACCCCATCCGGATCAGTGGAGGGGTCCACGAGCCAGCGGCGCCAGTCGGGGTCGACTTCCGGTGAGGAACCCACGATGGTCGAGAACATTGACTGGAGAGCTGAAAAGGGCCCCTCCTCATGGGATTTCCCATTTGAGCCGTCGTCTTCGACCTCGAGAGACTCCGTCGCCAAGGACGGCATCTCGAGCGGGGGGCTCTCGTCCAGATCCTCTACCAGGTCTTCGTCGCCAAGGACCAGGCCGGAGGGTTCGTAGGGATTGTCGTCCACGCCTGGTTCGTCCGGCATCTGAGTCTGGGAAGAACCTTCCTGGCCGGTCTCTTCAAGGTGCTTCTCGAACTCACCCTGGATGAGGCCGATGCAAGTAGGACAGTTGACCCCCGCCGGGTTTGCCGTGAGCTCCTCGGCTGGAGGGACTTCGCCGCAGACGGACCAGTAGAAGGGTCGGTGTGCTGCGAGGGCTTTCTCAAAACCTTCGATGTCACGAACAAGGTGTGGCATGGTTGCTCCTGTTCCACCGACCCTACCCTGTGCCGTATGACGACGCAACATCGTCCGTACAGACTCACGGCTTCGGCGGCTTCATCTTTTCGGAACGTATCCACCCGCGGGCGGTACGACCAGGGACGCCCAGCCGACGCCCGACCACGGATGCTGGCTCGCCGGTACGGCGTACTTCAGCAACAAGCGCCTTGCGCTCCGTGGCGGTGTAGCTCTTGCGGGCACTGACTTCCCTGGGCCTCTCCGCTTCTCTCTGCCGGATCTCGCGCACTGTGCGTGGAGGCAACCCAAGGCGCCGAGCTGCCTCACTGGCGTTGCCCTGGGAGCGTTTGATCTCATCGAGCACCGCAGTTCGCTGAGCCTGGCTCAACGCTCGACCTGGCACCCGCAGGGCGAGCTCCTTCTTGGCCACCGCTGTCTGTTGCTGACGGTAGCGCGTGTCCCTGATCGTCGTCCGGGGCACTCCGGTACGTCTGGAGATCTCGGCATCGGAGAGTCCCTGTTCCACCCCGGCACGCACGGCGACGTTCAACAACTTGCTGGCGAAAGCCGTCCTTCGACGACCGATGCCGCGCTTGACCCGCTTGTCTTCCTCCACCAGGATCGCACCTGCCAGCGTCGGGAGGGCCTCTGGGAGCACCTCATCCGGGGCCTCAGCGCCCTGTCCGGTGACAGGGTTCACACCAGGACGCCACAGATCCGGAGCAGAGGGGTCTCGGATGGTGTCGATCCGCACCGTGGCTGCTGCCTCATTGAGAATCACCTCGGCATCGGCAGGGTCCATCCCGGCCTTGGTGCTCAGGTAATCGAGCATCGCAGCTGGGCTCGTGCGAATCGCATTGAGCACAGCAGGGTCGGTGACCTCGAACTCGATGGTGACGCTCCCGGCATGGAGCTGGATCACCATGTTGCCGATCTCCTTGGTCGTGAGTGATCCCCACCCGTCCCAATCGGCCACGATGTCTCGGATTGCTTCCTCGAGGCTGTCAGCTTCTCGCTCGGGATGCTCTCCTCGAAGGAAATAGGAGTCTTTTCCGCCTACTGGCACCGTCTACACCCAACCCGCAGGGAGGGTGCAGCATCCAAACAGAAGGTCCAGTTCCGGGGCATATCCCCACGGAAGAGGCATCTGCCTTGTTGCTGACGAAAGATCACGCCATCCCCAGATGATGGTCCTGGACCGATGAGGATGACGATCACCCCCAGCCGGAAAACTCTACCCCGTGGGGGCTCCTGCGTCCAGCGTCGAGGAGCACTTCAGATGAAGGATCAATGCACGCAGGGCAGCCGGAGGCGTCGGCTCAACCAGGTCACGTTGAGTCGCTTCCAAAACAAGATGGAGCCAGCGGCGCTCACACATCTCAAGGGACAATCTGTCGAGTACCTGGAGCTGGGAAGGATAGGTAAGATGCCGACGCCAACGTCGAGCTGTCGAGGGGGGAATTCCGGCTTCGGCCAGGCCCTCGGTGATCTGGGCCGACGAGAAGATCCACTCAAGACCAAAACTATCGGAGAGAGCAAGCTCCCTCACGGGATTTTCCAGACGCAGGGACAGAGCTCCGACGAAGGAAACGTCAGCACCGAGAATGGCTTCCGTCACCCTGTCCAGACCCGGAAGGGGAGGGGGGTAGCCAAACCACACCGACTGATAGTGTCGTGCGTCACGGACACCCGCACCGAAAGAGCGTGCGAATGGTCTCGAAGTGATCCATCTGCTAAGAGTGGCTCGTGTACTTCCCGCCAGGCGAGCTGCAGCTGAGAGACCGCCAGCGTCCCGCACAAGAGCGGCAAAAACCTGGGGTCCGGCCAGGAGAACTGCCTGTTCGAGATTCGCCGGAAACGACCTGGCCACTCATCATCCATTGACTGCGGGTTCCTAACGGTGTAATACATGGCGACATGCGTGGTCAACCACACCTGAGGAGATGCTACGATGCCCGAACAAATCGATCCCCGCGTCCAGCGCCGAAGCGTCGCACGCCGACAGCCTGACCAGGAAATCTCAAGACAGCCTCGAGGCCGGCAGCGGCCCCAGCCGCAAGCGCAGCCTCAGCAACGCCGTCGTCTGGATCTCTCGAAGTTCTTCGACGTCCACTTCACCCTCGGCATCATGGATGAGTGGGCCCGGATTCCGAAAGCGGACTGGCAACTCTTCCTGAACCTGGTCGTGCTGGGTCGTCGTGACGCGCTCATCCGGCAGATGCACGAGGAGCGGGAGACGGGACTGATCGTCCGTGGCACAGAAAACCTGCGCTACACCATCCAGGCCGCGGATCGTCACCGGACGATGGGCGTCTCTCGAGTGATCTCATTGGACGACATGCGCCGGTCAAGTCTCCAGCAGTCAGAGGGCTGAAAATGGGGGGAGGCGGTCACACCTCGACGCCTGTAGTTCTGCCAGAGCATCTGTCGTTGCTCAGACAGTTTGGCCGGAGCCGTTTCCAGAGGACTCTTGCCCCCGCTCAGCGAGAGGAATTCTGGCGGGAGACCTGCAAGAAGGGACAGATCCCCCACGTCCCCCTGGCAGTTGTGACAGAGGCGTGGCGGCGTTTTGTAGCGGGACAGTCAGAGCACTCGGGCCTGGCTCTCAATGGAGAGATCGACCCCAGCTTTGTCTCGGTAGGCGTCACCTACCACCGCAGAATCCAGGCCGCACATACCGCACCAGCTCGTTCTCTGCTGAAGCACTTGTTGTTGCTCTACCGCCAGGCATTCAAGGACGAAGAGCTCTTCTTGCTCGAGGTGTTGGATCTTTGCCGGGAAGAGAACCAGAAAGAGAAGACCAAGAACGCTACCGATGGCAAGCCATCATCACCGGCCATCTGAAGGGAAGAGAAGCCATGACCGAGATTGACGCCCACATCATCGGAGAGTCTGATTCCCGGCTTACCCTCCAACGAGTCCAAGATGCCGAAGGTCCGGTAGAGATCGAGGAGATCATGTGGGGCTTCATCCAGCATCGTCTGGAGGGCCTGGATGGCGGCGTTGCAGGCAGCATCGGGCACCAGCTCAGCTCCAGTGGTATCGAGGCGAACACCCTTTCGGAACGCCTGGCGCACAAGGTGCGTGGGCTCCTCATGGGCGCTGCGCAGGTGCTTGAGGAGGAAGACATGCAGGCCTTGATGCTCTGGCTTGTTGGTTCTCCCGATCTCGGACCTGGCTATCTCCAGCAGACATTTCAGCAGATCCAGGACCAGACCACCTCCGAGGTCTTGTTGGCACTGGAAGAACTGGCCCGCTTTCTGCGAAGTCGCATCAGCTCGGTGAACAGCCGGCTCCAGGCTCAGATCAAGGGACTCTCGGAATCCCAACAGCGAATCATCTTCGGGACCTATGACGAGGCACGTCTGGCAACAGAGAGCGGAGACGGGGAGCGAGCCCGGACGCAGCTCATCCATGCTCGACGACTCAGCAAGCACCTGGTGAAAGTCCATCTTCGTCAGGGCCGCTCAACTTCACCGACCCCGAGCACACGTCCCTCTCTGGTTTAGAGCAGATGCGGAGACCCGATGAACAGTGTCAAGCTACGTGCGGCGGAGGGGGACCACTGATGTCTGGACGTACTTGGTGTGGACCAGGCAGCGTAGGATTCATCGTCCAGGGTGTACAGGCAGCACTATCAATGCCCCAGCCACGACTGGGGATCTGGGACGAGGCAACATCTGAAGCGCTCTGTGCCTTCCAGGCCGAAAACGGGCTTCCGTTGTCTGACTGCGTCGACCAGGAAACCTGGGAGGCTCTCCCCATCGAGGGAGCTCAACCTCCTCTCATCTCTCGTATTGCCTCGGCGTCAGCCTTCTTGACAGGTCTTGCTTTCGCCGCGGCCAAGGTCGACGTGGACGGCCTGCGCTGGGGTTTGCTCGCGTTTTCCAGCCGATCTGGGCTGCTCTTTGATGTACTTGAGTTGATCCCAGAAGAAATCCGCATCAAGCATCTTGGACGGGAAAAGACAGGAAGGCTGCAGCGTATAGCCAGGTGGGACCCCTCTCGACGAGCCATGCTGGGACAGATCGTGCGACGAAACAAGGGCCACTGGGCCAAGGCACTCCGCCAGCTCGGCGCCACCGAGGAAGCGGTCACCGCTCAACAGGTTGTCCTTTGCTCTCAAATCTGGCCAGAGGTAGTGTCCTTCATCCAGGAGACCAGCATCGTAAGCGAGCTGGGCTACCTGGTTGTCTTTGACCTCTATTGCCAGCTCGGGTCTCTCAAGGCCTGGGAGCGCCAGGCAGCTGCGGGGGACGAGCCAGAGCGAGATCGCCTGGTGCGCCTGGTCTCTGCCGGGATCGAACGTCTCCAGGTCCACCCAGTTCGGAAGCTCATCTCCAAGGAAGTGGCGTTGCGCTTTGAACAGATCTTCGACGGTACCCTGATCTCCCCTGCGGAGCGAAGCGCCACTCTGGAAAGCTTCGGCATCTCTGAGTTGCCAGTCCACCCTGTCGCCCATGAGCTGGAAGATGAAAGCCAGCAAGGGGAGCTCTTGCTCGGCGTAGGAGATGAAGAAAAGGTCCAGTACGAACGGCCCCTCCTCGGAGAGGTTCTGTGAGCCTCTTGCTGGAGATTTCGGGCCCAGCTCACCCAGAGCCAGGCGCCGATATTCAGAGGCGTCTCGTCAATGCCCTGGAGCGTAGCGGACTCACTCATGAGCTGCGACAGGCCCAAGATGGACGGCTCATCCTCGAGCTCATGGATGCCTCTCCTTCGGAACAACGCTACATCAAGGGGCTACTCGAGTCCTGGAACCAAGTCGTCGGTGTCATCATGAGTTACCCACGACCTTTCCAATAGCCGTGCATTAGTTCATCTGGCGTCAACGATCGTACCAACGATCGTACCAACGATCGTGAGTACGCCCGTACTTGACAATCCCCTTCCACAATGTCAGATTGCCGACATCCCTCACACCTGGAGCCTCTCATGGCCACTTCCGTCAAAGTTACAATCACTCGCGCCAATGGCCGCAAGGTCAAGGTCGCCCGGGGTGGACCCGCTCACAAGCGTCACCTGGCTGCCAAGAAGGCCGGGAAGGCCTCTGCCCGGAAGCGGAAGCGCAAGGGAACTCGCAAGGGAATGCGCAGGAAGACAGCTCGGCGTGCATATCGCAAGTAGTCCTTCCCACCAGCGATTCTCAGAACGGTCCCGCTCTCTGTACTTGGGGAGCGGCCCCGTCTGCGTTAGGCTATCGACATGATTGATCTTGCTCAGCGCCTCGGTGTGGCTCCGCAGCATGTTGATCGTTTCCACGAGCTCTCTGCTCCGCAGCTCGCTGACCCAGACACCCTTCTCGACAAGGCATTTGCGCTTGGCCCCGCGGACCCTGAAGGGGCCCAGGCCATGCTGGCGGCAGCAATTCTGTCAGGAGCTCAACGCATCTCGGATGGGCGTCACGCTGCGGCTCTTGCCCTTCTTGCTCCACTGGTGGGCCAGGCCAACCCCGACAAGACCCTTGGCGAAGCGGGAGCTCACGTCCGCTCGGAGGTAATGCCCAACGGCTGGCGCTACACGCTCGGGAGCTGGGACAGGCTCCGCTACGCCTGGCGGGAGGGACTCGAGGATCTGCTCGATGTAGATCCCGAAGATGCGGGGATCGTCAACGCCCTCAACGAGGTGACCAGGCTCACTCCAGCTGAGCCGGAACCTGTGAAGGTGGCCATCCAGGAGCAGTTCCCCCATCCCAAGGTTGCCTTCCTGGTCACGATGATCGGACTCACCTTCACCGGCTATGGCCTCTTCCGGGGAGCCACAGATGCCGCTACTCCGAGGCGTCGGCGACGATAAGGAGAGAAGGGACCCCTCTCAGCCCAGCTCCCTGCGCAACCTGGCCCAAAAAGTATCAGGGGCGACGATCTGGAAACTGGCGCACGGGACAGGAACATTCCGGTCGCTCATGGGTCGGTGAGGCCCATATCCAATGATCTCTGTGCCCTGGACATACACCGTCTGGCAGCGCCATCCCTCCTCCACGACCTGGCCCGCTACCGCGTCCAGTGTCGAGGTCATCAGAGCGGACAGGCTGGAAAGACCGAGCTGCTCCGAGGCCTCCTGGTAGGCCTTCTTTTGCGTGCCTGAAACTCTGGCATTGATTTGCGTGGTGCCGTTGTTGGTGCTCATGTCGTCGAACTCCGTCGAGCGCGTTGCAGACACCGATCACAGCAAGCCCCAGTAGAGCTCCCCCCGCTAGTGTCCCCGAAATAGTTCAGCAAGTAGGCCCGCCGACACCCGGCGGTGTTCAGGTAGGCCTTCGCTTCGAGTAGCCTGATCCGGGTGCGGTCACCAAGTGAGATGATTCTCTCACGGTCGAAGGTGGCCTCACCGTCGTTCACCTGTTCCAGCACAGCTGCCTTCTGGTCCCACCCACTACACCGGAGAATGCCAGCCAGGTTCAAGCTACGCATCATGGGGGTATCCAGTCCGATCCGGTCGCTGAAAAAGGCCCGCGTTCCACGCACATTGCCATCGAAATCGGCATGGCGCTCGAGCTCGGCCAAGACCGCCTTTTGCTGGTGCCCGCGAGGCTTCTTCCTTCCTCCGATCAGCGTCAGATGCACCGGCAACTCCCTGGCTGACGTGCGCTTCAAGTTACCAGCCTCCACCAGAATACGCACGATCGAGGAGACCATCGGGGCTGGCATCCCAACCAGGTCGGCGAGCTGGGTGGTAGTGAGCTGGATGGTTCCCGGAGCCTCCCAGGATCCCTGACGTGCGTACTGACTAAAAACCTGCTTGAGACGGGGCCAGAAGAGCTCTACCAATCCGGGCTTTGGCCAGGTCACCTCCGACATTGCCAGAGCCACGTCCAGAGTCCGCTGGGTGTGCCGGCAGATGACCATCGAAGGCCCGCCATCTCGTCCAGCGCGACCCGACTCCTGGAGGTAGGACTCCACGGAAAAGGGCATCTCCAGATGGACAACACCACGGAGAGAACCATGGTCGATCCCCATGCCAAAGGCACAGGTCGCAGCGATGACCTCCAGCTCACCGGACAGGAAGCGATCTTGAACCTCAGCCCGCTCACCCTTGGAGCGTCCAGCATGGTAGAAGTCAGCCTTGTAGCCCTGTTGACACAGCTGAAGCGCAGCATGTTCGACGCTCATGCGCGTGGAGCCGTAGACCAGGCAGGGGAGACCCGTCCGTGCCACCATGCGCCCGACGTCTACATCACTGCCAGCGACACCGTAGAACATCGCAGGACGATTTGGCGAATAGCGCAAGATCTCGGGGTTCCGTAGACCAGTAAGCCCCACGATTTCCTGGGCCACGCTCTTCGTAGCAGTAGCTGTGAGCGCGATCGTCTGGGGGCGCCGACCGTCGAAGAGCATGTCCAGAAGCGGTCCTATGCGACGGTAAGCCGGGCGGAAGTCATGCCCCCACTCCGAAGTGCAGTGGGCCTCGTCGATCGCCACCATCTGGACATTCAGCTTCCCCATGAAGCCCTTGTCAAAGGCTTGGAGCCTCTCCGGAGAGATGTAGAGCAGATCAAGATCCCGACTCTCCAGAGATCGGAGCACTTCACGACGTTGTCTTGGGGTGCAGTGGCTGTTGAGGGTCGCCGCGCTCACACCGTTGATGTGCTGAGTCTTGCCCACCTGGTCTTGCATGAGCGCAATGAGTGGACTGATCACAATCACAGTCCCAGCCCGAGCTACTGCGGGGACCTGGTAGAGAGCTGTCTTCCCAGCTCCCGTTGGAAGAACACCCAGGACATCCTTTCCTGAGAATACGATCTCGAGGATCTCACGCTGGATGGGGCGCGGACCAGAGGGCCAACCCATCGTATCGAAGGCAGAAACCACAGGGGGAGAACTCAGCGGGAGAACTTCCATCCTCAGATCTCCAGGCCAAGCCAGACCATGGCTCTTTCCGAGATCGAGCCCACTGAGGCTTCGGCCCCCCGGGTCTTCCAGGTGCTGAGCTCCGCCACCACATCGTCGGGCGTACCTGGGCAATGAGGGTAGTACAAGTCGACGTCCTGCGTCTGAGACATGCGATGAATCCGGTCCTCGATCTGATCCTCCACGCCAGGCTCCCAAAATCGCTCGAGAAAGACCTCGATACGGCTCGAGGTAAGCGTCACGCCTGAGCCAAAAGCCCTGGTGAGAATCATGATTTTCCCTTCTCCACGCTGCCATGCATTCGTCAATGCCTTGCGGTTCCTTGCACTGGAGACATTGCTGCTGGCGATCATCACGTCATCAGTCCCCACAAGCTTGGCGTACAGTCGCCTGGCGCGGGTAACGACAGCCTGGTGAGCACAGACCATGATCGGTCTCTCCCCAGCTGCGAGAAGCTCCCTCACCAGGGCGACCGATCGATCTGCCTTGATCAGCCCGATCTGAATCCGGAGCGCCATCAGCACCGTTACCGTCTCGGCTCGCAAGATGCGTTGGACCCGCTCTTCGATGGCTTCTGGTGTCATGTGAGGTTGCGTCGACAGCTCACACCGCAATTCTTGACCGCGGCGCGTGAGCTCCCCTCTCACCCGGTCTTTCTCTACAGCCATCAAGAGCTGCTCACGACTGGTCAGGTTGACGATGACCTTGTGGCGTACCTTGGGGGGCAAGAAGTCTGAGCTGATCTCTGCCTTCTTCCTCGCAAGACCGTAGAAAGCCCGAAGAGTGGCAAAGCCGACCTCATCGCTTCGTCCCTTGTACTGGGTGATCTTGCGTCCCCCACCGATCCACTGCAGCTGAGGACCACAGTAGCGTTGGCCATATTGCCAGAACTTGCCAACAGGGGCGCCCACCGCTTTCAAAGGAATGTAGGCCTCGGAGTGGCGCCCATTCGGAGTGAGGGTGCCTGTGGAGGGGAGGACGACATTCGCCCCGTGACGCAAGGTCAAAAACGCCTTGCTTGCGCTCGAGTCATGGACACGGAGTGCCTCATGAGCCTCGTCGCCAATGATTCCACCAAAGCGAATGCGGTTGAGCATCCCCAGCCCCATCAGCATCCGGGTCCAGCTCACACAGACCACCAGAGGCAACTTCAGCCATTCTGCCCGTCGCGTGGCATCGACGCGGACACGGGGAACCATGTCATCGTCGAAGATGACGTCGCAGAACCTGAGAGCCTCGGTGTGGCCCTCTCCCACAGAGGCGGCAACACGTCGGATGGCATCGGCCTGAACCAGGCGCCCCGATTGTACCCGGTCAGCTACCATTGCAACATCGTCGACAAGGCGCTCCACCAGGCGCTCGTGGACCTGGCCAAAGCCCAGAACACCCTCTTTACGAG
>Ga0080013_1003787_pt1 | contig 15474 bp, 12 predicted proteins | sample ETNvirenome_6_85_FD_69236 | JGI IMG/M metagenome (GOLD analysis project Ga0080013, IMG submission 69236) | Marine viral communities from the Pacific Ocean - ETNP_6_85 (SPADES assembly) (version 2) | ecosystem: Environmental > Aquatic > Marine > Oceanic | place: Pacific Ocean | collected 2013-06-19
TCAAAATCGCTAGAGCAACCTCTGGTAGTTTCGGAGCACAGGATTCTGATCATACAGGCTCAGCAATCTGTACGATTAAAAGATCAGGGTCTACAACGGACGATCTGTTCTTTACGGACTCTCCTGCTGGTGAATACGCCGTTCTCTCTGGAACAGCCGCTCCCCAGTGCGGCCTGATTTTCTATCAAGCCGGAATAGCAGTGCTAACGTCTTCTTTGATTTCCAGGCACTCTGGAACAAATGTTGCGTTCGGCGCCGGAACTGGTGGGTACATTCTTTCATCGTCACTTGGCCTCAAGGATACTGGAAACAAGGCCAATATGTTGGCGGTACTTACAGGTTCCGCAATTAGTTCTTCTTGCAACGAGTTTAGACACAAGTTCCTTAGCTTAGAATTTAATAACACAACAGAACTTAACTCAACGATTTATTTTGTTCGAGCAAACCATAACGAATTTAATTATAGTTCAAACCCAACATATCTTTCCGGAAGCAAGATCAGAGTTAAAGCATCAACATTAGATCAGCCGGTTTCATATATTACAACTGTCGGCCTGTATTCACCAGACAACGAACTCCTAGCTGTTGGAAAATTGTCAGAGCCTCTCAAAAAGACTCCGGACAATGAATTAACACTTAGGGTTCGACTTGACTATTAATCTTAGATTTTAACTACTTATAACGTGGAGTAGTTAAGCATGGGCCTTTATCAGTTTGGAAGAAACGATTTACTTGTCAACACTTTAAAAACTCATCCATTTGTTGAGTTTCATATTTATTCGGGGAGTGTTTTCTATAATAGAAGACTCTATGAAAGTGGATCAAACGCCACCGCAGGATTTGGACATAGCGGAAACGTCGCCCACGTTCCAGTTGGCCATGTCAGCATGTATGAGTTAAATGTCGATAGAAACGCTGATAAACACACCTATGATACAAGCAAAACTAAAGAACAAAATGATGCAGCTGGCAATGTAAAAACAATGATCCACCCTTTTATTACAAAGGATGGAACTCGGACAACATTCAAAACAGTCGCAACCTCCTCTTTTAACGAAGCAGACTTTGGATCGACGCACACAGCTAGTTTTAAATATCCATTATCAGCCAGCATTCAAAGAGAATTTTATTTTGCAGATTCTACCACCGCGGGACTAGCCTCAGAGGCTGGCAAACCCTTGGACCTCGCCAACCGCGTTGCGCCCAATCGGTATACTTTAACAAATAAATCAAAAAATGGCCTAGAATATGCTTCAGATAGCAACCTGCTAACTCTTTCCAGTTCTCACCTGCTTGCACTGAGGAACACATTAGACTATTATCAGCGATTGAGCCCACACTATGCTTTTTCGTCCTCTAACGTGAATGGTTGTGACAAGGGAACGCAAGCAGTCAATTTAATAAGCATTCCATCAATATTTTATGGCTCGTCTATCAAGAAGGGCTCGGTTGAATTAAACTTTTATATTAGCGGATCTGCTGTCGGAACACTGAAGGACGAAAAACACAATGGAGAACTAGTGCAAACAGGCCCTGTAGGAAGCACAGGCAGCGGCAGCGTTGCTGGAGTGATTCTGTATAATGAGGGTTTTGTTTTGTTGACTGCTAGTTGGGCCCTGGACTCTACGGCAAAAGATAACTACAGCCTGGTCAACGGTACTTTTGCAGCCGCAACAAACCCCGCTTGGATATACTGGGGTACCGGCATGCCGGGCGATGCAACAGGATCTGTTGACGCGTTTCATCTACCATCTTCAAGTTTCTCTCTGCACTTTTCAGGAACGACCCACATCCCAAATCTTACTATGTTTGCGCATGCACCTAGAGGATACTTAAATCATTCAAATAACCCAACGTTTATTACGGCCAACACATCTAGTATGGTGCTGAATACTGCTGGTGAAGCAATTGCCTCGGGTAGTTCATATCAAGTTAGCTCAGGATCCAAGGCATATATGCAAAATAAAAACAGGCCAATCTCTAACGTCGTTAGTAGTTCTTATTCAACACACACTGCCAGTGTCTCTAGAAATACCTACATTTCCAAGATTGGCATATATGATGAGGACAACAATTTAATTGGAATTGCAAAGCTTGCACGCCCCGTCAAAAAAACAGAAGAAAGACAATTTACGTTTAAATTAAAGCTAGATATTTGATATAATAAAGTGTGATTTTAGGATTGGATATATCGACGTCGATTGTTGGTGCCACCGTACTGAACGACGAAGGCGAAGTTGTTTATTGTGAAGCCTGGGACTTAAGAAATAAGAAGCACTTTCCCACGCTCTATGACAAGGCTCAGCGAGTAAAACAAATGATGGCCATCTTATACGATGCAAAAAGGCATCGATTCAAATCGATTTTTATTGAACAATCTTTGATGGCTTTTAGACCAGGCTTCTCATCAGCAAAAACAATCTTGACACTGGCAAAATTTAATGGTATAGTGTCCTATATGTGTGAAAGAGATTTTGGAATACAACCTGAATATATTGGTGCATCTACAGCAAGAAAGGCTTGCGGCATAAAAGTTCAAAAGGGAAAAAAAGCAAAAGAAACAGTTTTAAATTTTTTACTTGACAACGAGGATAGTTTTGATATAGAATATACAAAGCACGGTAATCCTAAGCCTGGATCATATGATCGGGCAGACTCATACATCATAGCAAAAGCAGGATGGAAAAACTTAAAATCTTAAAAGATATTCTCGGAAGAGGCTTCAACTCTAACGAAGAGATGCTGTTTTATTGTCCATACTGCAAACATCACAAAAAGAAGTTTTCGGTTAATGTCGATAAGGGCTGCTACAAGTGTTGGATTTGTGACATCCATGGAAGGTCTATCAGAAGAGTTATCCGCCGCTTTGGAGATTATACACAACTCAGAGAATGGGATAAGCTCGATGGACGAGCAGACATTTTACAGTTTGACGAGATGTTTAGCGAGGTCAAAAAAGAATTTTCAAATAAAAGGTTGACATTGCCGGAAGAGTTTGCTACACTTACAGGGAGAAGTCAACCTTTATCGTCTATTAAGGCGATGAATTACCTTGAAAACCGAGGTATTACAAAAGAAGATATTATTAGATGGAAGATAGGGTTTTGCACAAGAGGCCAATTTGAAGGCCGCATTATTGTACCGTCTTTTGATGAAGAAGGATATGTAAATTATTTTATAGCAAGGAGTTTTACGGGCGACTGGAGAAAGTATATGAACCCATCAGCAACGAAAGATGTTGTTTTTAATCATCTTTTCATTGATTGGGACTCCGATCTTTCTTTAGTTGAAGGTGTTTTTGACGCCATCAAAGCTGGTCCAAACTCAGTCCCCTTGCTAGGGTCAACACTAAGAGAAGAAAGTAAACTGTTTCAAGAAATAGTAAAAAACGACACGCCAGTTTTCGTAGCACTGGATATTGATGCTGAGAAGAAAGCTTTCAGTATTATATCGAAGCTCGTATCATACGGAGTCGAAGTATACAAAATCGACACTTCAGGCTTCCAAGACGTCGGCGAGATGTCAAAACAAGAATACCAAGAAAGAAAAGAGAATGCCGAGTTCGTAAATCCGGACACTTTCAAAATCGAACATTCTTTGAACTCTATTGGTGTATAGGAGATTACTTTTGAAATTTGCACACATAGCAGATACCCACATACGCAACCTTAAATATCATTATGAATACCGCAAGGTATTTGAAAGAATGTACGAGATTCTTCGCGAAGAGCAAGTTGATTGCATCGTTCACTGCGGAGATTTAGCGCACACAAAAACACAATTGAGCCCGGAATACTTTGATATGGCGCAATGGTTCCTAAAGAACTTAGCAGACATCGCTCCGACATACGTAATTCCCGGAAATCATGATGGAAATCTAAAAAACAGCACCCGTCAAGACGCGATTACTCCAATTGTTGAGGCGCTGGCTCACCCAAATCTACATTTTTTAAAAGATTCGGGCGAGATTCCTTTAGGTGGTGACTTCATGCTGAATGTTTTATCTATCTTTGATGAGGAAAAGTGGGTTAAACCAAGTAACGAAAAAGCCGTGAACATCGCGATTCATCATGGTTCTATTCATGGCTGTAAAACAGATCAAGAGTGGATAATGGAGCATGGCGACAACGACATCAGCATCTTTGATGGCCACGATTATGTGCTACTTGGTGATATTCACAAGACAAACCAGATTCTTGACGACCACGGAAGGGTTCGCTACTGTGGTTCGACAGTGCAACAAAATCATGGTGAGACAAATGATAAGGGGTTTTTGCTTTGGGATATTAAAGACAAGGATACTTTTGAGGTTAAACACATTGCAATCCCGAACCCAAAACCTTTTGTTACAGTTGACCTCACACCCAAGGGTAAGCTGCCTAGAAACGTCATCGTGCCGGAAAATGCACGATTAAGAGTTCGAGCAAAGAACAACCTGCCTTTAAGTGCAATCAAAAAGGCAGTCGACGTTGCAAGGGTAAAATATAAACCAGAATCTATTACATTCTTAAACAAGGCTGCCGGAAATCGAGGAAGCGTTGAAGAGTTAACAAAGGCTTTTATGAAAGAAGACCTTCGAGATGTTGGTGTGCAGGAAAAGTTCATCAAAGAGTACTTGAAAGATTATAATCCAAGTGACGAAATCATGGAAAAGGTCTTGGAATATAACAGAAAGTTCAATAGCATCGTTGAACAAGAAGAGGATGTTATTAGAAATGTCAACTGGAAGATTGTTTCAATGGAATGGGACAACCTTTTTAACTATGGAGAAAGCAATAAGATTAATTTTGAAAATCTTAATGGAATTGTCGGCATTTTTGGCAAGAACTATTCCGGTAAATCCTCCATCGTCGATGGCATCTTGTATACATTATATAATACCACGTCCAAAAACAACAGAAAAAACCTGCATGTGATTAATCAAAACAGGGATTTCTGTAACGGTCTTTTAAAAATAGCCGTCGGAGAAAAAGAATATTTGGTTTCTCGTAATTCTGAAAAATACCAAAGGACACTTCATGGAGAAACTACAACAGAAGCGAAAACAGATGTTAATTTTTCTAAAAAGTGTAAAGCCTCCGGGCAAAACGAAAGTCTTAATGGCTTAAGCCGGAATGACACTGACAAGAACATCCGCAAAATCTTCGGATCATATGAGGATTTCTTGTTTACTTCCATGTCTTCTCAGCTTGATGCCCTGTCTTTTATTAAAGAAGGTTCAACAAAGCGTAAAGAAATTCTCGCAAAGTTCATTGACCTTGAAATTTTTGATAGGAAATTCAAGTTATCAAAAGAGGAGTCTACAGATTTGAAAGCAGCCGTAAAAAGGTTGGAAGAAAAGGATTTTGATCAAGAAATTGAAGAAGTATCGGAACAAATCGAAACAAACGAGAAGATCACAAAGCAAAAAAAGAAGACCTGCAAAAAGATTAAGAAGGCACTGTCAAACCTCGAAGAGGAGTCATTACAGCTAAAGATAAAAATTGATTCTACACCGGCAGAATTAATTGATGTTGACAAGTTACAAGCCTCTCTTACCGAAAAGCAATCGGCAATACAGAACTTGATTTCTGAAAATCAATCTGCAACAAAAGAAATTCAGGAAAACAAAACCTTCTTGACTAAGGTCGAAGGCTTTAAGGACTCTTTTGATGTTGAAGAACTCAAGAACAACAAAGAAATAATCTCAGAAAACAGAGGACGACTAGAGTCTCTAGTTAATGAGATAAACATCAAAAATAATGATATTGAAAACTTTAATAGCAAAGTAAAGCTTCTAGAAGAGGTGCCGTGCGGATCAGAGTATTCGCACTGTAAGTTTATTAAGGATGCTTATTCTGCACAGCAAAGTGTAGATATGTTTCAGACCGCCGTGAACAGGCTAGAAAAGCAATCTTCCGAAATAAAAGGCGAGATAGAAAAGCTAAATCCTGAAAAAGTAGAAGAGTACATTAATAGTTATGAACAGGTAATTGAAAAACAAAAGACCACAGAGTCCGAAATTTCAGCCCTGTCTTTAGCGATAGAGAAAAATAATAATCAGATTATCACGCTCCAGCTTGATATCGACAGATTAAACGAAAGACTCATTAAATATGAGAAAAATAAAGAGGCGATTGAGAATCTTGAGGCACTAATTAATAGTAAAAGCAAGATCGATGAAGATATCAAAAACAAGAATGAAGAACTCCAGGTTTGTGAGGAAGCTTTGTTAAGTTTATATAAACTACACGGATCTATCGAACAGCAGCTTGAAGATTTACAAAATCAAAAAGTTGAGTTATCATCTCTTAGAGAGGACTTGTCAGCTTACGATCTTTTTCAGAGATGTATGTACTCAAACGGAATTCCATATGATATCATTAAAAAGAAGCTACCGATCATTAATGAGGAGATATCCAAGATTCTTACTAATATCGTTAACTTTGAGGTCTTCTTTGAGGCAAACGATAAGAAGCTTGAGGTATACATTAAGCATCCTCGTTTTGATGCTCGCCCGATTGAACTTGGTTCTGGCGCTGAAAAAACTATTGCTGCCATGGCAATTAGGCTTGCGCTGCTGGGTGTATCGAACTTGCCAAAGCCGGATCTCTTCATCCTCGACGAACCAGGGACAGCCCTCGACGAGGACAACATGGAAGGGTTCATAAGAATTTTGACCGATATGATCAAAACTCAGTTCAAGACAGTCATTCTTATTTCACACTTAGATTCTTTGAAGGACTGTGTTGATACCACAATCGAGATCGAAAGAAAAGAAGGTCTCGCCTATGTCAATCAATAAAGGAGAAATAGATGACAGCACCAACTTTAGTAGAATATAAGAACCTAATTAAGGAAAACCCAAACGACGAAAAGGTCGAAGAATTATTTGGGTATGTTTCAAAACTTGAAAGATTAGCAGTTGCCTCGGCTAGCCTCAAAGAAGCAATCGAAGACGCTTATGCCACTAGTGGTGAATACGATTTGGCTTATGAAAGACTTGATGAGGCTTTTGACGAATACGAGTTATTTTTAGGCAACTGTCGCTATTTAACAAATTAAAGGAGAACAATATGAGTGAAGCAATGAAAGCACGAGTAGACAAATTTATGGAGCGATGGGCATCCCGCAAGCTTATCGTATGGGCAACAGCCACTGCGTTTTTAGCAGCGGATAAACTAGGCCCTGATGAGTGGGTTGCAGTCGCACTAGCATATATTGGAATTGAAGGATTGGCCGACATCGCAACAAGGTGGAAGCACGGCGACAACCGATGAGTTGGTTGGCAACTAAAACAGCCTTTAAGAAAGTCTGGATATGGTGCAAACACAACTGGAAGATTGTTGCCCTAGTGGTTTATACGGTCCTCCTTTACCTCTTATTTAGCAAGAACGCTAGAAACGCTAAGAAGATGCTTGAAGACGCTAGAGCGGCACACAGGGCCGAAATAGACGCTTTAAACAAGAGCCACGCAGAGGCGATACAAAAAAGAGACGAGAACCTTAAAAAATATCAAGAGGTGCTCAAAGCTATCGAAGAAAAGCTAGCTGAAGAAAACAAAAAAATTGATGCTCAAAAAAAGGAAAGAATCAAGGAAATCATTAAGGAATCTGAAAATGACTTAAACCGCTTGTCAGAACTAATTAAAGAAGAGTTTGGTTTTGAAATATGGGAGAATCCTAATGAGTGATATGAAACTGATAATGGAAGGCTGGCGTTCTTACTCTAATAGAGTTAAGACAGCAGAAAATTTTGGAACTGTATTTTTATTTGAAAACAAAACAGTTGTAGAAAAAGATTTTAAAGATCTTTTAAAAGAATATGATAGCGGAAATATTTCGGCTGAGTATTTGGCTGATACTTGGAATGAGTCAGTCCTTAAAGAAATTATGATGGACTTTGATCCCACAGGTGGTGCTGCAGCAGCAGGTCATGCAAAATCAGGCGCAGAAATGCTTGATAAGGCCGCAGACTGGCTCGATACAAAAACAACTCAACTATATCAACTGGCGCAGAGAGGCGTGGAGGGGTTGGTTAAAGGTGCAGCAGGCATTATAAACGTAGCGAAAAAATTCCAGAGAAACCACCCAACTGTTGCTAAGGCTGCCGCTGTTGTCGTGATCGCCATCGCTGCATTTGCACTAATGTCTGCCTTTGGTTCTGAAGAGGCCCAGGCGGCAATACAGTCTCCTGGTCATGCGACCGGTATCCCCGCAGGGGCCGAGGGTCAAATACCCCCTGCTTATTATGAGGCACTTAGAGGTATGATCGATCAAGCTAGGGAAATCGAAAATGCGCCATTAGAACTCCGTGCCGAAGCGATGAAAATTGTTGATTGGGCACAGGCAAAAGGATCAACAATTGATCTTGGTGAGCTTCAGGGAAAATATGCTCAGTTTGCTGATCGGCAACTCAGCACATTAGACGGCCTAACAAGTCTGGCGCGCAAAGGCGATCCGGAAGCACTTGAGTGGCTTAAGGAACTGGTTGAAACCGGCAAAACGGCTGTTTATAAAATCCATGGCGTGCCTACAAGATAAGGATCCTCTCAATGGACAAAATTTTTGAAAATTGGCGAAGGTATCTAGAGGAAGAAACGCAGAAAGAGATGCTCACAGAAGTGGATGTCGCTGGAGCCGTTAGAGGTGTTGTAAAAAAAGGTGCTCAAGCGGCAAAAGGGGCTGTTCAACAAATCACCAAAACGGGGAAGGAGCTTAAGAAGGGCGTTGCTTCCGCGCCTGTCGACACCACCACAGCTGGTAAAATAGAGACTCTTCAAGATTTAGCAAACATTGTGCTCGCCGCTCAAGGAAAGATGAAAATAGACACAGGAATCAAAGCCGGGGCGGATGCCATTGTCAACTTGATCCCGGGAGTCTCTTCAATTTCCAGTCTGACTGGCCTCTCGTTTATAGACGTTATCAAGAAGGTCGCCGGCGAAGCACCGGACAAAAAAACACAAACTGGCTTGGATTATTTGAACATGGACGATCAAATCTCTGCCATTGTCGATGATGAGGTGGAGGCACAATTTTTGACTTGGTTAGAAGATAAATTGAAAACAATTCCCAAAGAAAAATGGGCCGGCACAAGCTTGGCCGCCCTCTTCCCGGGAGGAAACATGACTGGAATGATGCAGAACTTCCTTAAATCCAGATTCAAGGATCGAACAATAGCCGTTCCAGGAAAATAAACACGTTATAATGATTAAATTAGTTTCCACAATATTGTTAATTTTGTTTCCATTAACCATAATGGCAAACGAACTCCCACAGATCACTCCACTGGAGCAAGGACAAGAGGCTCCTTATAGCGGGATACTCTACAACCCACCCGCAGTTGCCGAGACGATAGCTCAGAGAGAAGCTTTAATTGCTCAACATAATCTCAACTTAGAAATTTTGGAGGAGAGATTAAGAGCAGAATTGGGACTTACCATCGCCAACCTTCAAGCCGACTTAGATGGGTGCAATCAAAACTACAATCAAATGATTGCGATAAAAGATGAACAAATCAAAAATTTACAGGAGCTAGCGTTAGATTCCAACGACTCTCACTGGTGGTTAGCAGGCGGTATATTGTCTGGTGTACTAATTACCGTAGGTATTGTATATGCTACAAAGTGAGGCTCGAAGTGGATGGCGTGGAGACCAGGTGTTGGCAATATTGCCAAGTATACAGAAGGTAAATTAAAGCAAAAGATTCAGCTTTATAGTACTAATAATCAAACGACCTTTAGTGGGTCGACTGTTTTGGCCACAGACACGGCTATCTTTTCAAATTCAACATCGATACAAGCTTCCGGGGCGATCAGTTCTTCTGCAGCGCTTCAAGGGCACAGCTTAGCCATCCAAGCGGGTGCAACGCTAACAGGGACCTTACACAACCATGGCAACGTCACCGTTGGGGGTTCTATTTCTGGCTCTTCAACCTTGGGGGGCTATTCATTAGCAATTCAAAATGGTATCACTGCAACCGGCTCTTTAATAAACCACGGTATAATATCGTCTTCTTACGGTGCCACTTTCGTAGAAGGGGTTATTGCCAACACTCTTGAAGCCTCAAGCAGCGCTTTTGTTGGCGGAGCTTTAAATGTCACCGGAGCACTTTCAAGTTCCAATACTGTTTCCGGTCACGCTTTGGAAGTACAAGCTGGAGCGACCCTCACAGGTTCTTTAGTAAACCATGGGGCAGTTACTATCACAAATGGTACATTATCTTCATCTGCAGCAGCAGTAGTTGGCGGCACTGCTACTTTCACCAATGCTACATCGATTGAGTGTTCTGGAACGCTGTCTTCGTCCGGCGGCGTAGTAATTGGCGGCGCAGCGATAATATCTAATACGCTTGATGTGAGTGGAAATCTAAAAACCTCTGGAGATTTAACTGTTGCTGGCAACGATATCAAAGACAGTGGAAATCAGACCGTTTTATCTTTTAATGGTGACGGAACAATCGACAACAGCGTATCTTTTGCGAACAGCCAGGGTATTTTGGTCAACAACTATCTTAAATCGTATGGAGACACTAACACATATATTAACTTTTCTACGGCAGACAAGATAGGCTTCCAAGTTGGTGACATCAATATGGCCAACTTTACTGAGACCACTCAGAACATCATTGACTTTAACCCTGGCGAGAGCGACATCGATTTTAAAGTTCGCTCAAACAACCTAGATAACGTTTTATTTATAGAGGGATCCTCAGGCAAAATTGCCATGGGCGGCACCTCTTCGCCAAAAAATATACTTCAAATAAACCATGCTGGTGCCGACGGAGACGATGGCCTTATGATCGTTAGAGCGGACACTATAACGGTCGAAGACGATTTGTTAGGAGGAATCGGTTTTGATTCTACAGACGGGAATGTTCCTAGTAGAGTCACAGAGGCCTCGGCCTATATAGCCGGCTACGCCTCTGAGGCCCATGGAACGGGCGACAAGGGTGGCTATATTGTTTTTGGTACTTCCGAGACCAATGATAATGATGACACAACTTCCCATGAAAGAGTAAGAATATCCCATTCAGGAAATGTAGGTATTCATAAAAACGACCCCACCAGTCTTTTACATATTTATTCAACCTTGAACCTTAACGCCGACTCTAATTTTTCTAATAATATAGGAGTTGTCCGCATAGAGGACGCAGCCAATAGTATGTTAATAGATTCAAACCAAATTGAAAGATCTGGCAATGGAACATTGTATGTTCAGTATAATTCTGGTGGCAACTTCGATGCAGTAGTGGGCGGCGGCTCCGCTAGAAAACCATCCGGAGGATCTTGGACTGCGACTTCTGATAGAAGAGTCAAAAAAGATATTATAGAGTTTGTCGATGGTCTAGATGTTTTGGCACAATTAAATCCAATAAAATATAAATATAATGGAAAAGGCGGCCTGAGAGATAATGGAAAAGAATATATAGGTATGATCGCTCAGGATGTCGAAGCGCATGCTCCTTACATGGTCTGGCAGGAAAAAGAATTAATGAACCCGGACGACACGGAAGAAACTGATATTTATCAGTTTGATCCCTCTGCTTTGGTTTATATTTGCTTGAACGCCATAAAAGAGTTGAAACAAAGAATAGAAGAATTGGAAGGATCTTCTTAGAATTGGCTTCAACAAAACTATTTAATGAGAGGATATTATGATTAATGAGCTTTGCCCCGAGTCCAGGAAAAACTAACGACGCCGTAAGATTCGGTACCCGAGCCTCAAATGCGCACAGGATGACAGGTTCTCTTGCTCTTCATGGCCCGCTTTCTTGTTCTTATGGAGCAACGCTGGTCGGAGGGGTAATTACCGATACTCTTAATGTATCTGGCGCGATTGATTTAGACGGCGTTTCATCTGGTACAGTAGCTGGCCCCGGTAGTTTTTTGGGCGTCACTGCACAAGGCGGCGTTGTTTTGGGACTTCCTGATGCTGGTGCCGCATCATCCTTTAGTGGTTCAAAAGTAAATATTCTTTCAACAGCAATATTTTCTAATGCACAATCGCTGGTGCTCAGTGGAACGATTTCATCCTCAGGTGGTGGAACATTCACAGGAGACCTTTTTGCAAATGACTTAAATGTAAGTGGAACCCTGACCGCTGCAAGCTTTAGCCCGTCGACCGTTTCTGGAAATGTAAAGGTCAATGTTTTTAACCCCATCATCTCATCGAACTCAACCACTTCCTTGAAGGCCTCTGGTTCAATCGTTACCGCTGGCTTGATTAGCGGCTCCGCAGGGGCGACGGTTGCCGGCACAGTTATTTTGTCGAAAGGCACACAATCTTTGATAACATCCGGCTCCCTGTCTTCCTCAAAGGGTATCAGCGTGCTGGGAACAATCATCACCAATACACTACAAGCCTCCAGTAGTATCATGTCAGCAGGCGCCTTAACAGTGACGGGTACGATTTCTAGTTCCGCAGCATTACAAGGCCACTCTTTGGCAATACAAAGCGGCGCCACCATTACAGGCTCGACAGTAATCCATGGCGCCATTACGGCAGCATCAATAGCATCGGGAACCTCAGCGGGCCCTGGAAGCTTTGTTAGCGTTAACACTGACGGTCTTTTGGTTCTTGATGCCCCCGCGGGCTCAGATTCAACATCGTTTAGTGGTTCTAAACTGACAATGACTGGCCCGGCAATATTTACTAATGCGACATCAATAAAAGCTTCGGGTTCTATATCAGGATCAAAAGGCATCACTGTTCTTGGAACAGTTATTACAAATACATTACAGGCCTCCAGCAGTATTATGACAGCAGGAGCCTTAACTGTCACAGGCACGATTTCTAGTTCTAATACAATTTCTGGCCATGCTTTGCAAGTACAGGCTGGCTCAACACTCACTGGCTCCTTAATCAACCATGGTGACGTCACAATTCAGGGCGCCCTATCCTCATCCGCCGGAGCCGTTTTCCTTGGCACAGTTATTACTAATACTTTGCAGGCTTCCAGTAGTATTATGTCAGCAGGCAAACTAACAGTAACCGGTACCATTTCTAGCTCTGCCGAAGGCGGCTTCCATACTTTGAAGTCTCAGGCAGGAGCAACTCTGACTGGCTCTTTGATAAACCACGGTGCAGTTACAATCACGAATGGCACGTTGTCTTCATCAGGTCCAGTAGTAATTGGAGATACGGTCACCTTAACAAACGCCGCGGCACTTACATTATCTGGAACAATCTCATCCTCTGGTGGTGCGACATTCTTAGGAAAGGTCATTGCCGAAGATGTAAACGTTAGCGGTACACTAACAACAGCTGGCGCGTTTTCACCATCTTCAATATCTGGTAATGTCAAAATAAATGTTAATAACCAAGTGTTTTGTAATGGCCTCAATGTTTCTGGTACATCGGTTTATGCAGATGACTTGAGTAGTTCCGCAGGCGCAACGTTCCTTGGCACAGTTATTGCCAACACTGTTCAAGTGTCAAGTAGCATTATGGCCGCCGGCGCACTAACAGTTACCGGCACGATTTCTGGTTCTGCAGAAGGCGGGTTCCACACTTTGAAGTCTCAGGCGGGAACAACGCTTACAGGCTCCTTGGTTAACCATGGTTCGGTCACAATCGTAAATGGTACGTTGTCTTCATCGTCACCGATGGTAATAGGGGATACTGTTACCTTCACAAAAGCAGCTTCGATTGTGACGTCTGGATCAGTCGCCCTGGCCGGCACTTTATCTTCCTCTGCTGCATCAGTAATTGGAGGCACGGTTACCTTAACAAACGAATCCGGGCTATCCGCATCAGGCTCTGCTGCTTTTGGTGGAGCAGCAATAGATACAGATTTCGGTATAGTTTTGCCGAACAACGCCACAACCGGTAGGCTCAAGGCAAACAGTGTTGTAACTTACTCTTCTCGACAGCTTAAAACAAATATCGAGGACATCAAAGATCCTATAAATAAAATTATGAGTCTCAGAGGTGTAAGTTATAATTGGAAAGATTCTGGCCAGCCAGATATTGGCCTCGTTGCCGAAGAAGTTAAGAACATAATACCAGAAGTTGTACACGACTCAAAAGACTACATGGCACTCGATTATTCTAGGCTAACTTCGATTTTAATTGAAGCAGTAAAAGCACAGCAAAGCCAGATACTTGCCCTTACCAAAGAAATCGACGGACTCAAAAACAAAAAATAATGCGCCACTGCGCCCCCTTAAAGGGTTTGGCAAGACTATTTACTGATGACGGATACGAATGTTCGTTACAAAATATAACGCTATACCCAAACAATAAAGGAGGGTTTTTATTATGGGTTTTGGAGATGCAATTACTCTAACAACTTATCGCGATTATATCGCTTTACAACATCAATCCGGTAACCTTAACGAGTTACCAAGTGCGCAGGTTGGTACCATCTATTTGACTGGTAGCAATGCTGCAAATCAACAACAATCACACGTAGCTTTTACTACACACCTCAGTTCTTCTGGGGACGTTTCTGCTAGTGTATTTCACGGTGATGGTTCTAAACTGTCAAACATCTCGCTTAGCGAGTTTAGTGGTTCTAAGCTAATGCAGACTGGTAAAGCTATTTTTACAAATGCTGCTTCAATAGTGACATCGGGTTCTATATCTGGCTCGACTGGCGCCTCGTTCCTCGGAACGGTTATCGCCAACACATTTGAAGCGTCAAGCAGTGTTTTGGTTGCTGGTGCCTTGACTGTTACTGGCACAGTTTCTAGTTCTAATACTGTTTCTGGCCATGCTTTGGAAGTACAAGCAGGGGCAACCTTGACTGGTACACTACACAATCACGGTGCCGTTACAATCGTAAATGGTACTCTGTCTTCATCTTCCCCGGCAGTGTTCGGTGGAGCTATCACCGCAACCGATGACTTGTTCATCAGTGGTACAACCACGACTGCTGGAAAAATTTCCGGCTCAGGTGCTGCTATCTTTGGCGGCAACGTCATTATTTCGAAGGCTCAAGTTTCTTTGAAAACTTCTGGTTCTATTAAATATGAAGGTGTTTTGTCTGGTACCGCTGCGTCGGTCCAGGCTGGTACTGCTACCTTTACAAATGCTGCTTCAATAGTTGCATCAGGTTCTATTTCTGGTTCAACTGGTGCGTCGTTCCTCGGAACGGTTATCACCAACACGCTTGAAGCGTCAAGCAGTGTTTTGGTTGCTGGTGCCTTGACTGTTACTGGCACAGTTTCTAGTTCTAATACTGTCTCTGGTCACGCTTTGGCCGTACAAGCAGGGGCAACCCTTACAGGTTCTTTAGTAAACCATGGGGCAGTCACTATCACAAATGGTACTTTGTCTTCGTCTTCCCCGGCAGTGTTCGGAGGCGCGCTGGTGCTTTCTAACGCATTAAGTGTCAGTGGTACAACCACTGCTGCTGGTCGTATCGTTGTCGACGACGCCACAGAGGCAACTTCTACAACTGACGGTTCACTTCAAACCGATGGTGGTTTATCTGTAGCAAAGTCCGCTGTTGTAGGTGACGATCTTGACCTCTTGTCCGACGCCGCAATTC
>Ga0080013_1003788_pt1 | contig 15473 bp, 7 predicted proteins | sample ETNvirenome_6_85_FD_69236 | JGI IMG/M metagenome (GOLD analysis project Ga0080013, IMG submission 69236) | Marine viral communities from the Pacific Ocean - ETNP_6_85 (SPADES assembly) (version 2) | ecosystem: Environmental > Aquatic > Marine > Oceanic | place: Pacific Ocean | collected 2013-06-19
GTAGTGGAGACATTGGCTCCTATACTGGAATGGGAGCTGGATACAATTTTCCACTCTACGTGGGCAGTTACATTAATGCCAGCAATGAGCCGGATGCTGAGGTGGCCGAGTTCGCGGCGTGGAATAGCGTGCTGTTAGCAGCCGAGATCAGTGCCATATATACAGTCTCATCCCAGAATCCTGGATTACAATCAGGCATCATTAGTAATCCTCCACGTATCCGCCTCAACTCCCAGGACTGTGCCACCGGATCATACCCAACCGTCTCCCGGATAGGCGATACCAGTAGGACAGGTCGCTATTCCACGCAGTTTGACGATCGAAACACTATCGTCTTCGCCTCCGGCCCGAACATCGATGGGTCATTTCCGACCGGGTTACAGTCGCCGCTGGGCTCAGTCGGCAATACATACATCAGTCAGTCGGTGGCTACGCCCAATATGAATGCCACCATCGTGGCAGGGTCCACGATTCGAAAGGGTGTCGCCGACGCCAACATTCACCTGACCCCTGGGGAGGACTTTACCCCCTTCCTAGAGGACAGCCTCCACGCCTCGTCACCATCGGCCCTGAAAGCTGCCTTCTACCTGACCGGTTCCGCCGTCTCCGATGTCGGCCTCGGTTTCTCACAGCCGCTGGATGCCAAGACTAGGATCATCATCGACCTGGAGCCGATAGCAACCACCAAGTTTGGGTACATGTGGGACACCGACTACGGCGCTCTCAACTATCCGCTACGAATGACTGAGCGGAACACCACCATGGCCTATTTTAACTTCGACAGGAAGGTCTGGGAGACTGTGGGGATGGGAAGCATAAGCTGCGGATCCACCACCATAGCTACCCCAGATGCACCGCCAGGCTTTAGTTCGAATGCGAAGCTCCAGATGTCCCAGTCGATGGTCGGATTCAACTGCTCTACCAACATGCAGCTGACAGCATCATCCCTGCAGAACTACGGTGTTCCAGTCGACACGTTCGCTTTTCCCTACGGTGGTCGCTACCACGCTACATCATCCCAGGCCCTCAGTATGGCCAGCTATATTGACCGGCCGTTCCTCGTCGAGAAGTTTGTCTATGAGTATAGCTCCTCCGTCGGCATCAACGGTAACTTTAACGGAATCCAGAATCGCGACCAGTACAGGCTGTCCCTTGACCCGGGCTCCCCGACCTCTGGAGAGATGAATGACTCGTACGGCATGATAGACACATTCTTCATCATCAACCAGCGGTCTCCGACCAAAGTCTCGGCCATCAGCAACGCTAACCTGGATCATACAGCTTTTGGCTGGTATGACCAGGTGAAGTCAGTGACTGACCTGCCGGATTATGTCTTCCTGACTTCCGGTAGCGGACCGACCGGCGTCGGCACTGCCACTAGCGGATACTCTGGCAAGACATACGTCGACACGTCACGTGACCTGGTGACCTGGGGCAATCACCTGACGTACTACCTGGACCCGACCCAACTAGGCAATATGGGGTGGACAGAACAGCAGCTGCTGGCGATGGGCCTCGGTCGGGAGGTCAACGCCTCCGCCACAACCGCGCCTGGAAGCTCTGCAACTATATCCCATATGGCCATACCATGGAACCACGGTAAGTTCGTGATGAGCGGCACTGTCAGGCCGCCTAGAAAAACAGAGAACATAGGGGCAATAAGAATTAATACTAGGCGTGCTGATGGAAGTAGTTATGGTAACAAGATGCTGTTCCTTAAGAACTCCTCCGGTGGCAGGACTGGACTTCCCATCCGCCAGTCAGGTCGCGACCTGGTCGGCGGCGTTCCAGGCCTGGGCCCACCGTCAGGCAGCTACTCGTTCTACGATCCGACCGATACAAGCGGTGATTACATCTCCAAGGGATACCTGCAGGAAATTCAGACGAAGGCCTCACCCTACATCATTCTGCCGTCCGACGACCTGGTCTTTGGCTGGAATGTGCGGACTACCGACAATCAGATAGCCTATCCGTCTTCCGACGACTCCGACTGGATGACCCTGGCACCCGGCGCCGGCAGGCTGATCCTGTACGGCTCCGAGATCGCCGAAAACACCGAGCACCACCCGGGCCTCAACCAGCACCTGACATCGGACGCCGTCCATGAGTATGTCGGTTTCCACGGACCCCCACTGGACCAGTTCGACACCGAGCCTCGGCAGCAGTTCAGCGGGACCATGGCCAGCCAGAACGTGGGACAGCAGGGTGTGGTGTCAGTCGCCAGCTACACGATCACCACCACCATGTCCGACAGGCAGGTCCTCGGCGACGGTGCCTCCATGCAGTGGATATTTGGGCAGCCTAACAGGGATGCCTGTTTAGGCGACACTCTGGATTCCAACAAATACCCGAAATTGCGACCTAACAGCCAATTCAGGAATGTCATCGCCTACGACGATCAGGTGTTTTACGACTGCTATGTACCTAGTGTTGTTAACATGCAGATTAGGCTTGGCAGGACGCCCTATGTGGGCAACGATTACGAGGGTAACGAGACGGGTGCTGATCAGTACCAGCTGTTGCTAAATCTTGATAGCACGATCTATGGCACCGAATCAGATAATGACTGGTGGAGTAGATTTCCGTTTGAGACTCAGTTTAGTGGGCTGCAACGACAGCTGTACGATCCATTGCCTCCCTGGAACGTTCCAGGCTATGGGGTTCGCTATTTTCAGAACCTTGGTTGGTACAGTGAAGAGAGAAATGATATGTCTCGGGTCGACACGGTGCTTCCGCAGAATCTCGCCGTAAATGGCACGCAAATGCCGGATGACACGGGTGCGCAGCGAGCAAAGTTCATTCCGTCTGTCCAGGCCAAGCGATCGTTGCTGAGTATCCTATTCGGAACAGGTAACGGCTGGATGGGGAAGGTCCCGAGCTTCAAGGCAGGAAGTAACGACGGACCATTTTCCGAGCGTGTCGACAGCAACGGCGCCATTCGCGGCTTCAAGTACGGCATCTACAACACCCTGGAGGAGTCGCCGCTGACATACTTCCGTCGTGACAGCTTCGGGCAGCTAAGGGACATGATGGAGCAGCGTCCCGACAGCCGGTTCCTGGCCACCCGATTCGGGAGGCGATACACCTCCGGAGGTCCGGTCAGGTGTCGATTTGTCAGCTCCGAGGGTCGCCTGATCGATCCATCGCGGACTGCGTCCTCCAACCTGGACATGTTCGCCTCCTCCTCCCTTCCATACTTCGACGACACAGCCCGCAATCGAGGTCCCCTTGACGAACCCACCCTCGCCCTATCACCTGTGAGTATCTAGTCGTGACAGTAACCAACCAAGACGCCAAGAAGCTCTCCTTCCTCAAGAAGGTCAACCCCAGCGGTGAGGTGGTCCTGGTGGCCTGTCCCTCCGACTTTCAGGTGGGGACCGCAGCCAATGCCAGTGACATGACGGTGAAGGGAAATGTCACTATTTTTGGTACCATCACCAAGACTGGCGGCTCGTTTAAGATTCCCCATCCAGATACAAGTAAGACAGAGACACACACTCTTTGGCACTCATTTGTTGAGTCGCCTACTGCCGGGGACAATATTTATAGGTGGCAGGTCGATGTCACCGCCGGTAGCCTGACGTTCGATCTTCCGGATTATTACTCATTCTTGAACTGCGATGACATGGCCTGGGTCTCCCCTGTCGGTCACTTTGGTGCGGGATACGCCCAGGTCAGTGAGGATCAAAAGAAGTTGACGGTTACGTGTAATGCCGACGGTAAGTATAACGTGCTTTTAATAGGGACAAGGAAAGACGAGGCCGCTACGAGTTCCTGGACTGGCGTGGAGAGGGAAATACATGTTCCAATTACAGGCAGCAACGACACATGATAATATTTAATATGAGAAAAAACAGGTAACATGGCTGGAATACTGAACAGCAAGACCAGAATACTCGACACCATCCTGACACTGGAGGGCAGGCGCCAGCTGGCCGACGGGGACTTCCAGGTCAAATATGTCAGCTTCACCGACGGCTCCAGCTTCTACCAGGCCTCCAGCTCCAAGGGTGAGGCCGACGACGCCAGCAAGCGTGTCTACTTCGAGGCCTGTCACCTCCCACAGGACTCCATCACATTTGAGTCCGATGATTCAGGTAAACTGATGCCATTCCCGGCCGGCGACCTCGGAGTGCTGGGTGGTAAGATACTATCCGGCAGCACTGACCGCTATCTTACCCTGGTGACAGGATCCCAGTTTGCCAGCCTTACCAACACGTTATTGACCTCTACTCTCAATAATTTTACTGATATGTACACGCTGGGAAGCATCGACATGTTTGCCACCGACAACACGTTTGGGGTCAGTCAGGGAACTATCTCCTTTGAGTTGGCTGACGAGTCGCCCCTTACGTACAAGGACATTAAGTCTACCAGCATTGATCGCGTGGAGGCATTCTACCAGGACAAGCGACTGGCACACCTCCCGACGTTTCAGCACCTTCCTCCAATTAATCGCCCATTTAAGGAAGTGCCTGACTTGAAGGTTCCGATTGGCAATTTTCCACGCCTCGGCCAGTCTGAGATTATGTCATACGAGGACCTTGCAGGTGATCTCGTCGGAAGACCTAGCAAGACTATCATCTTCGATCCGACCTCGGCGGATAACACTATATTTGCCCAGTTCTTCGAACAGAGTGCTACATCGCTGGTCAAGTTGGATATTATTGATTTTGGAAGCTTTTTAACGGAGGACGATGATTTTCCAGAAAAGCGGATTTTCTTTGCTGGAAAAATATTTATTGATGACCAGGGAAGTCCAACCTTTATAAACTTATTTACGTTGGTTTTTGAGTAATGCCCCGATTAGTTAGCCGATATAACCCCAAAATAGTCACTATCGAAAGCGATTTTGCGTCGCTTAGGAGGATGCGTGCCACGTCCAATCGTGAGTACTACTGGTATGAGATTGATTTTGATGTCGACCAGATCGCGGCCATTAAAAATAATGTCCTCACTGCCACAGTATCCCTTTACTTGAGCCGACCTCCCCGTGAGCGCAGCTTACTAATGGCAGATCCAACTAGGGATAATTTTACGAGGGTCCGGTCTCCCGTGGTAAAGCCGTCTAAAATTGGAATTGCCGCACGATCCAGGATCAGGAAGGCCAGGAAAAATAAACCCCATCAGCTGATAAGAAATCTCCAGCTTAGGTCATCGCTGAGGAAGGACATGAGGAAGAGGAGAAAGTCGTCGGCTATTTTGACCGTTAAGGTTGATTTTACGGCATTTTTTGATAACACGGTGGTGAAGTTAATCAGGAGTGCGTCGAGGGCGGCGGCGCTCAGGGCCGCAAAGAAGCGTCGTAAGGTCACTCTTCGGACTGTCAGGTCGATCAAGGATTCCAATAAAAGGGTCCCACTTCTCAAGGTCAAAAATGTCATGCACAAGACCAGGACCAGGAGGACCCCGCGAGCTGCAGCGGTCGGCCTGATACTGAAAAATGCCGTAGATCCGGCCTCCATCTATCGTCATCGAAAGAGCATTCAGCCGACAAAACGAGCTATTGCTGGCCTGACCATGAGGAGGAAGCCGAGGGTGAAGGCGACGAAGTCACAGGTCAAGCCACTACTAATGCCAGCCAGCCTTCGCCTTAGCACGGTGAATAAGCGCCCTAATTTAAATGATGCTAGCCTAGTTCCGGTCGTTGTCCTTAAAAGTGACCCTAAGATAAATGTTAAAAAGAAGCTTTATCTCACCGATAAAATGCTCAGGGGTAAGTCATCATTTTACCTCAAGTTTGATGTCAAGAATGCGTCTGGCAAGACCGTTTACAGCACCACACGTAAAGTTGCACACAGCAGGCAGGTCACAGCCCTCAACACCCCGCGGCGATCACCGTCCATACTATTTTCGCCCTATAGAAGGCCAGGAAAAAATGTCCTAGAGATACGACAGAATGATAAGATAGCTGAGCAGATTGTCCTATATCGCAAGGCAATTAATAGGGTGGCTGGTCGCCTTATTGATTCGAAATTTGAGAGGGCCGGTGTTCTTCGTCTCATTGACGATGACGGTACTGAAAAGTTTACTGATTTTGTCGATAATTCAAGGACATATATCTATCGGGCTGTGCCACTCGGACCTAATGGCGAGGTTGGGATAAGGTTTGCCTCCGCCGTCGCTCGTGGAATTCCAATTAGGGGATCAAAGGTATCGCAGAAAATAACTGCATGCTCGATAGTCACTGCGCTAGTTCCCAAGGGGATTGAGATCACTGTTAGCAGCTTGCCTGTTGGGCCGATAGCCGTGAAGGTGCTACGACGTGACATGACTGTTCACGAAAAAGACTTCAAGATAATAAATGACCTAGATCCAATTAGGCTTCTCGGAGATGAAATTGTTATTTTTACATCGACGGATGTTAAGGAGGATCACATCTACGAATTTGTTGCCGTGTTAATTTTTGAGGACGGCGATGAGGAAGTGGCACCCAGTGCCTCCCATATCCAGTATGATGCCATAAAAACTAATGTGGTGGAGACCACAACCGGTGATGTATCGGTCACTGATGGTGCAGGTGGCATCGTTGAGGTGAGCTTTAACGTAAAGACCAAGATAGTTCCTGGCGAGCTCGATGTTATTAAAAGGGCGCTGGAGGACCAGGATTTGTTGAGCGAATTTGCCGATGTCCTCAAGGACGAAAGGGGTGACCTACAAAAACTAATAACACATACGATCACTCGCGCTGACACCAGCTCCGGCCAGCAGGAGCACCTCGGTCTATTCGTGTCGGGAAGGTTTAGTGACGCCTCTGCTGCAAGGCTATCTGGCGCCAGACCCATCAAGTCAGGCCGAAGCTATCGCTACACAATATCACCTCAGCTTCGAAGCGCTGAGACCATGTTTAAGGCACTGAAGGTAAAAAAACAGGATCCAGTTACCGGCAAGGAGTACTCATATCGCCCCAGCAAGTTTAGGAATCCGATGATTTTACGTCGAGGTATTATTTCATCATCGGGTAAATCTAGCAGAATAACGGCAAAAAATAATTTTGAGCTCGGCAATGTTGGATCACCTACTTATTTAACAGTTGATATTCCTCCTGATGAGCCGACCATCGTTGGCCTTCGGGCCAGCAAGTTAGATCGGGATACAGTTGAGATCTCGTGGTCGCTGACTGGCGATGCTGACAGGATAGATCATTTCATTGTCCAGGCCGTTAAGCTGGATGAGATTGAGTTCATAGGAGCTGCACACAATGCCTCCGACTCTAACAATTTTAAATTTTATGATGAGCTGGATGAAACTGATCAGGAGATATTCTATAGGATAAGGATGGTGTATTCCGATTACAGGAGGTCAGAAGTGATAATGTCGAACAAGGTTGTTGTTTAAGATGGCGAAGGCGAAGAAGAAATTTTCAAGAAAGTCCGCGCAGATAATGCTGCTCTCCACAGCTATTCCAGCACCACCGCCGTTTAATATTCTTATTGCCGCCGCGATTAGGAAGAATCCTGAGGCAGCGAAAAAGTTGCCACGAGGTTGGCAGAAGCACATCAAGACCGTAAAAAAGGTTTTTCATAAAGTTTTTAAGCGACCGCCTCCACTCTTTCCGGCACCTCCCAAGCCAGTTCCATCTTCGATGGAGTTTGATGATAAAATTGGGGTATCCCAGAGACGACTGACTGGAAATTACAATCCAGTTCAGCTACGTGGATTCTCCGACCTTAGGCCAGAGATACTGTGTCTCACCGATTTTCAGCCTGCCTATAAGCGAAGTGCCTACACCAAACAGAAGAAAAATGACCGGTCCATCCTTCCTGTCGGGGAAAAAATTAAGGTGATGCTAGCGCTTAATAGGCTTAGAAACTTTAATGTTAAGCAGCTGCTGGATACCCTGCGCGAGGATGACGACGCTGCTAAAGTTATAAATGAGATCGAGCGGGAGTATGACGTTAAAATTTCGGAGGCCATTGCAGAGATTAGGGCTCTGACAGCATTACTCATAAATCTTGAAAAGACGAAGGACGGACTTAATATTAGAAAGTCGCAGAGAAAAATAATGACTAAGATAAGCCAGCGGACGGCGGATGGCCAGTCACCCATAGGCTACCAGGAGATCCTGGAGGACCTGGGCTTCAGCAGAAAAAATATTTATCAATTTTCTAATACCAAGATTTTAATGCAGATTATGCATGACCTGAACATTATCCTGGCCAATTACTCTCCAGATCTCTTGGGAGTAACTAATGTTTGGAGGAGGTTAGACGACGACCCATTCGATATTATCGAGAACTTTTTTGATCCCAAGCGGGAGCCGTCTGTCCTGGATGACCTAAGAAGTCAGTCCGCCGAGGGCGCCAATTATTTTGACATGGCACGGACATTTTTTCAAAATATGTCATCCGAGTATGTCTTTAGGTCAAGCGGGAATAGGATTAAATTTATAATGAATTTTCTCTCTAAGGAGTTCGTAATATCGGCCGGACTCGGTAGTAAGCAGCACCAGAAGGGACTGATCAGTTTTGGAATTTCGAAATCGGAGGGGAATGTTTTTGACAATATTTTAGGTTTGGCTGGCGATACTGTTATCACACCGCCGTCGGGAGGAAGTCGTGCGCTGATTACATCCTTAAATCTTACAGCAGCTGACGGGACACTAGTCCTCCCATTCGAGTCGCCGCTGACCCCTGATGACGAGAAGTCGTTCGTCTCCGGCGCCGAGTTTTTTGTCGATGCCATGGTCCAGGGCCAGGCGCTGATGGATCCCACTCCGCTGATCGGGTTTGTTAAAAAGTTCGAGCGCGACACCAATATGGCGGAGTTCCTCATTGAGCGAAGACTGCTGGCACTTCGCGGAAATAGCAGGTCGGCTCGAATATCTCCACCTGACCTGTTTGATAAAGTCATGGAGTCATTCAAGGAATTCTTGGCGTCGAGCATAAAGCCCAACACAAGGTCTAGAATTCTAACCCCGGCCGAGATACAGATTGCCATCCTGGAGGTCGCATCCCGTGACCTACCCCTTAAGCTGCTATTGTATCAGTATATCTTATTGATTGGGCTTCACCTGAACACCCACAGCAGCACCACTCGGAGGACATACAAACTGTACAACCAGATAGGAGCAGCCAATGTTCCCTACCTCCAGGACCTACCAAATTTAAGGAATAAGTACAGGGGAAGAGGATGGTCACCACTCAACGAGTTTGACACGAGAAATGGGATTCCGTCGGTAGCGGTTGCGGAAATTATAAAACAAATATACTCACGAATTGTGCACGTTGTCGCACCGAAAGGAAGCCCTCTGAATCAGAGGCGAGACATACTCATCCCACAGCCGATGATTACCGGCGCTCTGATGAAGATGGGTGATCCGACAATGCCCCTCCAGAAGATTAATGTTCTATTAAACGATATAGTCAACAGCGCCTATCGAGGCTTCAGCTATGCGCCTAAGAACAACTATTTTGTCATTGACAAGACGTGGAGAACTCGCTTTAATGGCGTTCCTCCCGCGGTCTTAGTCGCCATGATGTTTGAGGCATTTTCATCAGTGGCGACCACCGCTGGCATATCATTTGACAGTGTTGCCGGCAACTCGGCAGTCCGGATATTCGTGATGAAGGTGGATAATACAGCGATCATGGCGATGCAGAATGCGTTGGCCCAGACCCAGGACGGCGGCGGTGACGAGCCTGCTATTACGGCATTTCCAGTCGGTACGCCGCGTGAGAAGAAGAGTCTCATGAGACTGACTAATAGGAAAGCTGCCTCTTTGAGGCGCCTGAGGTCAGACCTAGAAGAGGAGGACAAGAGGATTGCATCCATCCTAACCTTCTTATTCGTCTATTTTGAGCATGTCTGGCAGCAGTCCAAGGGCCTGGTGGCGCTGACAAAACAGGTCAAGAATAAGAAGTCGGGCAAGTCGCTATCTACTGTCGATCGAATTAGAAATGTCCAGAGTCGAGTGGACTCCCAGGATATTTTTGGAGCCCTAAATCCAGCGCAGGTGGCACTCTCAATCAGACAGGCAGTCGAGATTAATAGGAGCATGAGGTACTCTGTCAACAGCAACGTGTCGGCATTTTCCGATCCAACATTCTTGGATAAGTCCGCAGAGATGATGTTATTTGCCCTTCTTCGTGAGCCAATGTTTAAGGAGGGTGCTGCCTCTAACATGAAGATAGTGACTGTCGGATTACCGTCCGGACTTAAGTCATCGCTTAAGAGCGCCGAGATGCAGGATGAAGTCGTTCCAGGGCCCGAGAGGGAGGTCGATATTGTTAGCATAAACGTGTTCAGGCGAGACGTTGAGTTCGACGATATCATTTTTAAGCCGATGTCATTCACGTTCGAGCTATCCCGATTCACACAGATACCGCCTCGTACTAGGGTCCGTTCGGGTAGGAGACTGCTTGGTGCTTCTAACAGCTATCTTTCTCGGGGCCGTGTCAAGACGCTTAATATACAAGTGGATGAGGACTTTAAGTGGACGACTCGTGGGACACACGGAGGCCTGAGCAAGAAATCAGATACCATATTAAATGTCGCCGCCAGCCCGGGTTATGTTGGAATGTCTACACGCGAAAAGCAGGTGATGTTTCAGAATCATGTGATTAGTTATTTTTTAAACATTTACCTGAAACTTCTTACCGATATAGATTTTAGGGAATCAACTTTTCTCATGAATGACACCGTTGCCCAGCGAAAGGCGGACCAGGCCGACAGGGATAGATTTTTAAAGCTGATGCTCACACGTGTCAAGCAGGTAGCCGGCCGGCAGATTACGCTGGACCAATTACGAAAGTCTAACCAGCAAATGGACATACTACTTGATAGACTGGATAATAAGGATGTATCGCAGGGAGTTACTGATAAGATTGAGACTAGCTTTAAGGAGCTCAGTGAGTCTGCTAACTTAGAGATAGCTGAGAATGTCGTCAATTTTATCAAGTCCTTTAGCCCTGACTCTCTTTTGACTGGGGCTGACGTGACATCGACTAGGCTCGTCTCGCCCAAGTTATTTGAAAGAATATTTCACCTGCCGGTGGATTTAGATAGGTTTGTTGTAGATGTTGAGGCCACAACGGCCACAGAGAGTGGCAAGAGAATGCTTGAGAGCACACAATTTCAAAGCTTACTGGTTAAAAATGGTGCCGGTGAATTTACAGTTAAGTCTCGATCCCCAGCCGCCGGCTATCACATCCTTAGCGAGCTTTTTGTGAATATTGAGTCTAAATTTGCACAAAGTGATGAAAGCGAGATCGTCGGATCTGACGACCCAAATATGATTGATGCACCGGAGGGGGATCCCGGCACATGAGCGCCACCTATCCGTCACCCGCCATTACGCTAGTTGATATTGGCGAGGTGCAAAATTTTAAGGCAGAATTTTTTTATAATTTTTTTGTCCCTGATGAAGTGGTCAGCGACGACGGGGAGATTCCTACATTCCTACAGAGAAAATCATCGGAGTCGTTTGATGCCAGCTACATCAACGACTTAAGTCGAAAGGTCCCACGGTACGTGAGGTTGAGCTTTACTCCGGCGAAGCCATTAACACACTTTACGCCGTCCAACGAATTTCACACTGACACTAACAACAAGGCACGGGAAAAAGGCTTTTCTATCGAGAAGCATTATGAAAAATTGGTTTATGAGGATTCTTTTACTGGAAATTCATACGTCCCAATTGAGTTTTATGACAACATGGTGGACAACAAGCTGTTTTTAGCTGTTTCCGGGTCCGTGACTCAGCAGTCATCCCTGTTTAATGCTAGAAAGAACAAGCAGATAAGTGCGGAGGTAAAAAAACTCAAGGACAGGACGACATCGGCCGTCGGTTCGTTAATGGATGGTGCCAGGCTACTGAATGCTGAGACGCCACCCGATATTGACTCTGACTTTATCACCAAGGCGCTCGTTAATATGGACAAGCTGGGAGCCTCACTGATAGATGTCGCCGAACAGAAGGACATGCGACGCAATACTTTTGAGAGGATAAAGGACATAAAGATAAATGCTCGCCTCAATGGGGCTATTATAGGAGATGCCGTCCGGGCAATTGTTAATTCCTCGTCAGGTCTCCTAGCAGACGACTTTGCTCCGCATCTTAAGGGTGCCCTAAGCATTCAGTCAGAAGTCGCTGCAGGCCGCCCATCAGGCCAGCTTTCATTGAGTGACTACGAGTCTTCCTTGGAACCAATTTTCGAGAAGGAGCACACTGGAAATAATTTTAATGAGACCCTCAAGGTGATCGGCTATGTGATTGAGAAGACCGCCGTGACACCCGAGGGTGTGCAGTTTATGAAGGATCCAATTTTCCTAGAAGCCCCTGATATCTCGTCAGTTCTCGATCCAGATGTGGCATATGGCACCTCTTACTTTTACGAGATTAGGACCATCACCCTGCTGACACTTACATCCACCTCTAATGTCACGGATGATATAATGGACGCAACATACCTGGTGGCCTCGAAGCCCATGACTGCAAATGTCGACTGTGTGGAGCATATACCACCCCCTCCACCCGTCGATTTTAATGTGATGTATGATTACCAGAGAAGGGTTCCCAGGTTAATCTGGAACCTGCCGGTCAACCCACAGCGTGATGTCAAGCAGTTTCAAGTTTTTAGGAGAAAGTCGATCAGTGACCCGTTCATGCTTTTAAAGGTCTATGATTTTAATGACAGCGATGTCAGGATAGAAAATTACGAGCAGGTTATGCCATTCCTAATAGAGGAGCTGTCAAGCCCACTGACCACTTACGATGATTTTGAGTTCGATCGGGATGGAAGTTTTATCTATGCTGTCTGTTGCATCGATGCCCACGGCCTGACATCAAACCTATCCGTGCAGTTCGAGGTGTCATTCGATAGGTATAAAAATAGACTGGTTAAAAAGCTTATTTCTAACTCTGGAGCCCCAAAAGCGTATCCTAATCTATATTTATTGCACGACACGTTCGTGGATGTCATAAAAGACTCAGGACATGAGAGGCTTAAAATATATTTCGATCCAGAATTTTTGGATATTTTTAATACCGACGGAGATGACTTGAACTTGCTTGCCACTGACAGAACTGATGGCAGATATAAGCTTCAAATTATAAACACAGATTTACAGCAGGCTCAGACGCTCGATATCATTATTAATGATCTGCGTCTAACTAAGAGTGAAAGTGAAGGAGAGTAGCTAAATGGGCTTTTTACAGGGAGATACAAATAACATTATCGTGGACGCTGTCCTGACCGACCTGGGTCGACAGTTCCTGTCTCGAAATGACGGATCGTTCTCGATAGTCAAGTTCGCGCTTGGCGATGATGAGGTTGACTACTCTATCATACAGAAGTTTGGCAGGACCGTCGGCAAGGAGAAGATAGAGAAGAATACCCCTATCCTCGAGGCCCAGACTAACGGAAACTTGGCCCAAAAATTTAAGCTTGTCAGTGTCTCTAATCCCAACCTCCTCCGACTGCCGACCCTGGAGCTGACCGGGCCAAACCTCACCAGCAACCTCCTCTCACTGGGTCGAAACACCACCAAGACGTCGACACTGACCCTGACACAGACCATTCAGAACGAGGAGACCATCGATGTCGAGCTCCGCGACCAGGCATTCATCATTGAGCTGAGCAACCTGTTCCTCCAGGTGGAGGGTAATACGCCTGACACTGTGGACGCCCTGCAGCGGGCCACGTACCTGCTGACCAGGGACGCCGGGGAGACGGATGCCGGTGGCTCGATCTTGACATTTACCGTCCAGGTTAAGGCGATCACCAACGCCCAGTTTACCACGTTCGGCACCACACAGAACAAGAATACCATCAAGACGTTCGTCAAGATAACGGGCGTCCAGAGCGGAACTGTCAAGGAGTTCCAGGTTGACATTAGCAAGCTTCTATAGCGACTAATCGGAGAAAATACTAAATGGCTACTTTTAAGGAGATCAGCGCGAACGACATTAAGACTGCTCGCTCGTTTCTAAACCAGCTCGTCGACGTCATCCAGGAGGACGTCTCGGGCTCCAGCACCAGGCGTAAGTACCAGGTGTTCGTGACGGGTGGAATTGGACCCGGGGTCACCTCTTCCCTCTTCCAGACGGTCTACGACCAGAACTTCTCGCTGCAGACGGCCAACCCTGTCCTAGACATGAGCGTCGGCCTCTATGTCTCCGGCAACACAGTCCAGGACATCAAGACCGGCGAGGACACCGCTGGCAAGTTGCTCTTCCCATCAACGTCACTGATGATGCGGGAGAAGGTCGACCTGTACCGCCAGTATGCCCAGACACTCCTCGGCGACTCGTCCCTGCAGTTCGTCGCGCCGTTCAACTCTACCGAGACTAGTAATGTCTCAGACGACAACAATGACTCCATCAATGAGGCGCTGTTCTTCAACATCAAGAGACTGTTCGCCCGCGACCAGGTGAAGCGGGAGACGTTCGCCGTTAAGTTCTATCAGACTGCGAGTGTAACAGATATAACGGACGCCAAGGTCGAAAACTTAAAGACGACCTCTGAACTTGGTGCGACCATCTACACGGACGTCGGCTCCGCCGCCAACAAGCTGACCACCTTCGGTGGACAGGTTTCTAACGTGGTCGACTCGGCCAACACGGCCAGGACTGTCGGCCTCATGTTTAACGACTATGGGACGGTGGTGCTTGACATGGCCAAGATTATCTCTGGAACGCAGAGGGCCTCCGGAGTCATCAGTGCCATGTCGCCGGCAGCCTATGCCAACGCCACAGCCGGTCAGACAGTCATAGGCCAGCAGGGAAATGATCGAGCCAAGTTCATCCCTGACTTCATGACATCAGGCTCCATCGACAACCTGGTTGACCACTTCGCCTCCTGTAGGTTCTCGTCCGGTACCCTGACGGCCATGACCTTCCAGAATATTACCAACATTAACTCCAGCCTGATCTTCTGTCGGGCCACCGCCGACGAGTTCAACTACTCCAGCAACGTCTCCTACACTGACACCGAGAATCGGATTGTCGTCATCGACGAGGGCCAGGAGGAGACCCAACGCTCCTTCTCCTTCGTGACGTCCATCGGCATGTATGATGCCAACGATAACATCCTGGCCGTGGCCAAGCTGTCCCGTCCGGTGGAGAAGAACGATGAGAAGGATATAACTTTTAGGATCAGATTAGACTTCTAAGATGATATGTCGATATTCAAGGTCAGTCAACACACCAGTGAGCAGTTTAGTCTAGAGACAAATCCGTCACGGACATTTTCATCTAGCTCCTCTGGTGCCACCGGATCAGTCTACGTCTTCCCGCGTAGATCTCCCTTTGAGAAGGAGACCAACCGCCTCTCCCCGTTTAACGCCACAACCTTCGACGACGAGAACATAGAGTCGGTCCTGATGAACGCCCTGAGCGGCGCCCGCGACTCCTCGGTCACCGACATAAACCCCCAGATGTCGCAGTACATGTCGATGGTCAACTCCAAGGGTCCATCCCGTCGAAAACAACAGGTCCAGTCGATACTTCGATTCGAGCCGTCATTCAAGCT
>Ga0080013_1003789_pt1 | contig 15473 bp, 14 predicted proteins | sample ETNvirenome_6_85_FD_69236 | JGI IMG/M metagenome (GOLD analysis project Ga0080013, IMG submission 69236) | Marine viral communities from the Pacific Ocean - ETNP_6_85 (SPADES assembly) (version 2) | ecosystem: Environmental > Aquatic > Marine > Oceanic | place: Pacific Ocean | collected 2013-06-19
GTGCCCCTGTGCCCCTGTGCCCCTGTGCCCCTGTGCCCCTGTGCCCCTGTGCCCCTGTGCCCCTGTGCCCCTGTGCCCCTGTGCCCACGACATAGGGGCACGAAAAAAGGGGAGAGACCCTTTCGAGTCTCTCCCCTTGTGATGATTAACTGCTAGTCATTCAGAAGAGCGGAAAGTCCCGCCTTCACTTCTGAACTCCATTCTCCACGATGTGCGAGAATGTAATTCTCAGCATATGCTGCGCTGTCAACTACCTGCGCTTCTGCAGCCTTCTCTTCTGCGCCTTGCTTAGCGGCCTTGTTGTCAGTCCTCGCCTTGCCAGCGAGTGCCCTAAGAGACTTGTCGATCGCGTCTTTGCTAGGGCTGTTTGCTTCTTTGGCAGTCAGGCCAGCATCGACACTCACCTTGCGGTAACGGTCACTTGCCTTCTTCTCAGCCTTCTGGGTGAGAAGGGCGAAGGACTTGTTCGTTGCCTGAGTAGGCTCCAAACCGTTCAGGAGTAGGACGTCACGAACCTTCTGAGAGGACGGCCAATCCTTACTGGCAGGGATTGCGAGTCCCGTCTTGGTCTGCCAGTCCTTTGCCTTGGTCTCCTTCAAGAATCCCAGAGCAACGGGGAGCAGGTGATTGAAGGACTTCACATTGCTCCGCTTAGTCTTGGGGAACTTGGCCTTCATTTCATCCAACACCTGAGTAGTCGCATCATCCAGAGAGAGCTTGAGGAAATGCATGAGGTATGCCAGCCCGAAAGCAATGGCATGGGACTTCTTTGCTGCTGCAGCATCGGCCGCTTTAATGGCCGTATTGATTACCCGTGACACAAGTGTCACAGCCGACTTGTTGGCTCCGCTGATAGCGGTCACCTTGGTCTTCACTTTCATGGTTCAGAAGAGCGATTGCCCTTCAATAGCAAGGGGAGGAATTACGCGAATTCCAGTCAAACGTTTGACTGGAATCCTGCACCCTGACCCCCGCACCATGAAGCACGATTCAGGAATCATGAACCACGCCACGGGGGGAGGGGGTCATTTTCGCGGGCACTGGCTGTGTGTGTGTTGCTGTCTGTGAAAAAATTTGACAACTAGCCCGTTTCAAGGTTGCCTATAGGCATGCCCGACCCCAAAAAACAGGAGTATTACCGTAAAAACCGTGAGAAAAGGTTACAGTATCAGCGTAAATATTACCTAAGCAACAGAGTAGTGTTCGAACGAAAAGATGAATTACTCAAGGCACTGGACCTAGAGGAGTGGAAAAAGCGGAAGAAAAAAAGAGGGGATTACAACAAAGAATATTACCGCAAAAACCGTGACCGCATACGAAAGAAGCAACGTGAGCGTTACCTAAAACGCAAAGCGGCCTCCTCTGCTGCGAGAAAACGCTAAGACCCCTATATTTATAGGTTTTCCCGCATTTGCGTACTTTCAATTACTTAGTGCCAATGATACAAAACGGGAACGAAAATGAAAAACTCCTCTCTATTTAACCTTAGTTCTAATGATCTTATCATTTGAACTAAGGTATATTTGGGGGGAGTTTTTCAAATCCGTTCCCGTTTCGCCCCATTAGGACCAAGAAAAAGGTTGACGGTTTAGCCCATCTAGTTTATCAATCTTTTGCATGAGTGATACCTCCATTCTGGTACCCATTGAGGGCGCATCCAATTATGTCCTTTCTGATAACGGCTACGTCTACAACACAAAGACCCAGCGGCGGATGACCCGCGCTTGGATAGATGCGGGTTGGCAGACGCAGGTTAAGGCCGATGATGGCTCTACTCGCCGTATCCGGCACGATGCCCCCGAAGCCCGCACCCTTGCCCTGCCCACCGATTCCTATACCCCGATTCCTGATTACCCAGACTACGCCGTGACTCCTTATGGGGCGGTCTGGAAGGTAGCCAACCTGATCGGGCGCAGCGGGAGGCACCCCTTCATTGTCCGTGAGTTCTACTTCTACAATCAGCCCTACGTGAAGCTCCGTAACGCAGAAGGCAAAAGGAAGAACATACCCATGTCCCGCATCATGCGGTTGGTCGCCCCTAACCCTTGACAGGAAACAGGGTGAGGGTATCATAAATTTTCTGATGTCAGACTTCCAAGCACTGGATGGGCTGGACCTCCAAGGTCTCGACGAGAAGGGAAAGCCCCCTGAAAATCGCCTTAAGGACGTAAAGTCGGCGGTTAATATATTTACGACCCTGAATAGAGCCGACGAGAAGTCTGCGATAAACCGCGCGCGCGTTGATGCGATGTTTGATGGTGCGGCCCCGTATAATTCCTCGCGCCTTGCTGTTAGTGGACAATCGTTGAAGACCAACCTGAACTTTGGCGAGGCCCAGCGTATTCTGGATGTCGCCTTGTCGGCTTATGTTGACCTGTATAGTTCACTTGAACGCTTCGTGGAGGTGAAGGCGACGACGGGCGAGCGCAGTGAGGTTGGTCCGAAAGAAGAGGTTGTTGCGGAAGAGTTGACCCACCTCTTCAGGAACTGGCCTGAGTTTCACAGCTCCTACCTGCGCCTCTGCACCACGTTCATTAAACATGGTGTGGGGATCACATATTTTGATTCTGCCGACGACTGGCGGTTTAAAGTTGGCAGTTTTGCTGATATGCTGATCCCCCGCCAGACGCCAGCTACTGAGGAGAACATTGATGTGGCGGTTGGCAGGCGGCAGTACCACCTGCACGAGCTTTATCATTTCATCCGCAACGAGAAAGCGGCCAAGGCAGTCGGTTGGGATGTTGAGGAAGTGAAGCGGGTGATGATGAAGAACGTGTCAACTTCCAGCGCCTTTCGGTCTGACAATTACGAGGCCCTGCAAGCGGAGTTCAAGAATAACGATATTCATATTGGTATCCAGAACCCGACCGTGGAGGTTCTGCATTTCTGGGTCCGCGAGATGGACGGTAGTGTGAGTCATTACATCTGTGCCGAGAACCTCCCGAAGCAGTTCATGTACAAGCGGCCCAGCCGCTATGCAAAACCTGAACAGGCATATATTCTGTTCACCTATGGTGTTGGTTCGAATGGTACCTACCATTCGATTCGTGGTCTGGGCCAGCGGATCTTCAACCATGTCCAGACCAGCAACCGTTTGCGTTGCCAGCAGATTGATGGCGCGATGTTGGCTTCGGCAGTAATGATCCAACCTGAGAACCAACGCTCACTGGATGAACTGCAATTTACTTTCTACGGCGCTTACGCCGTTATGTCGCCTAACGTCAAGATCGTAGAGAAGGCGATCCCGAATTTGGGAACGGCGGTTCAACCCGCCCTGCAAGACCTTACGCAACAACTACAGTTAAATACTGACACAATCAGTACATATGGGGCGCAACAGGGGTCACCTTACAGGAACCAGATGCAGGTTGTTTCCGACATGGATGTCGCGACCCGCATCAGTGGCGCGACCCTGAATCTGTTCTATTCAAGCTGGAACCGCCTGATGCGTGAAATGGTCAGGCGGGTTGTCCAGTCCAAGAAACAGGATGGGGCGGTGAAGGACTTTTATTCCAGATGTGAGAAACGGGGTATAGATGCGGAATTCATCAAGAAGCTCGATGTCGAAAGAACCAAGGCGGTCCGCTCTATTGGGAGTGGCTCACTCGCCAACCGACTCACATCTCTTCGGGAGTTGCAGGGCATTAGTGGTCAATTCGATGACGTTGGTCGTCGTAACCTCACTCGCGACGTTGTTAGTACTCGCGTCGGCCACGACTTGGCTGACAGATATGTACCAGCGGATGTGGAAAGTCGCCCAGCGGTGGATACGAAGATAGCGGTCCTTGAAAACAATCTGTTGCAGCAGGGCCAGCCCGTTCCGGTTGTGGGCAACGAGCTACACGGCCAGCACTTGCAGGTACACGTTCCCCTTTTGCAGCAGTTGATTGAAGGTATTGATGCTGGTCAGGTAGACCCGCAGCAGGCACTGCCCGCGTTGCAGGCTTTCTACCAGCATATCAGTGAGACCACACAGTTTGCAGCAGGCGATCCGGCCTTGGAAGGGTTGGTTTCCCAGACGAACCAAGTTCTCCAGTATGCCGAAGAAGCCATCAACAACACGATGAAGGCGCTGGAAAAAATTCAGCGGGACCAAGCGCAAGCCGCTGAAGAGTCGGGAGAGCAACCCACTGGACCCACTGATACTGAATTAAAAGTCCAGAAGGCTCAGGTTGACATGCAGATCACCCAACAGAAAGCGGAACTCGACATGACGATCAAGCAGCGTAAATTTGAGCAGGAACAGGCTATGCGCGATGCGAAGGCTGCTCTTGAGTTCCGAGAAGAACAAGTATAATGCCCCAGAAAAAGAAACTCGTCGTTCCGGTTAAGCTGGAGTGGTGGTTCAACGATCTTAAATCTGTTTCGAGGCTACGGGAAATCCTTGCTGACCCCGCCCTCCAGCAGGCTATTGCCATCCTGAAAGAGGCTTCTGGCCCGACCGTCACCTCGATTGGAACGGACCCGCAGGAAAACAGCCATAAATTAAGTTGGTATGCGGGCTACAGAGATGCTTTCAATGATTTGGAGAAATTGACCAAACAACCGAACTCCAGCCAACAACCAACAATTGACGAATGGACCCACATACAGAATCCGTAGCCGTAGCCCCCGCAGAAGAAGGCGTTGACATCGAGGCTTTGCCCGACGCGGGAACCGAAGACCTTTCTTTTGAGGCTTCCTTGGAAGCGGCTCTTTCTGGTCTCCAGAATCCGGCTGAAGAACCTGCTGAAGAGGTAACTGGAGAACCTGCTGAAGAGGTAACTGAAGAACCTGCTGAAGAGGCGGCAGAGAAACCCGTTGAAGAGGCGGCAGGGGGTGAAGAACCCGTTGAGGATTTGACAGAAGATGTTGGGGACGACTGGACCCCGAAAGCTGCATCCCGATTCAAGCAACTTAAGTCCGAACTCAAGAGCAGTAAGGTTGAATTAGACACTCTCCGTCACCAGCAAATACAACAGGAGGCCAAGATTAAGGAATTAACAGGTCTCACAGAGAATAAGGATATTGAACAACTCCAGACCAAGCTGGCTGATTATGAGAAAAAGCAGATGTTCAATAATTTGGAGGAAACCGACACCTATAAACAGGCTATTACTGAGCCTCTGGCAGTCCTGATGAAACAAGCGGACCAGATTGCGGATAAGTACAATGTCGATCCTGATGCTCTTGTTGATGCTCTTTCTATTAATGACCAAGAAAAACAGGACGAACAGCTTGATGAGCTGCTCCCCGATGCCACTGACAGGGACAAGGCCAAGGTTTATCGGATTGTGGAAGACATCGAACCCCTCGTTCAACGCCGACAGCAGTTGTATGAGAACTCTGAGGCCGCATTAGCAGAGGCGAAGGGGGTAGAGGAGCAAAAAGAGGCACAGTTAGCGGCTGAAAAGGCAAAATTACGCACTAATGTCGCCCGAAATGTGGCCGAGCGGGTGAAGCAGAAGCTTCCTTTCCTCTCTGGTTTGGAAGATTTGGACATGGAAGCAGTACAAACCAAGGCTGCAGAGAGTGATCCTTCCGTAATCCACCCTGTAGACCACGCTTATAATGCTATATCGGCCCAGCTTCTCCCCAATATCGTCAAAGCGTATATGTCGATGCGGAAGGAAAACGAGCTTTTGACCGACCGTCTCGCAGATTACGAGACCGCAGAACCCGCGATGTCGGGTCAGACCAAGACTATTGATCCTACTACGGGTGTGACTCGCGATATGTCCTTTGAAGAGAGCATCGCTGCCGCTTTGGGCGGATAATAGTGTGTGAAGAGGCATAAAACGTTTTATGTGCTCCTCGCATGCCTCATAGGCGGGTTTGCCCTGACGGTGGCCGTGTACTATGCGCTCTTGGCGCTGGTGGCGCATCTGTCGATAAATACCTAGAAAACCGACACGTTGGTCACATATGTCGGCTGGACCGACATGTTTGCGCGGGGGACCCGACCTACCCTGCCAGAATAGTCGGATAAAAAATAGGGCTTTCCCCCGCGCAGTAAGCCCTATTTTGCTGTCTCGTTCTCCGCAACGGCCTCATCCCTAGGGACGATGTCAAGACCGATGCAAAAGCGGGGAGGGATCGGGCGAAGATCCAAATCCAATTTCGCGTTTGTTGCTGGAGTGGTGAATGGGAGGGGGACGGAACCCCCCAAGTCCATTGTGGAACAGGAGGATACCAGTAGGGAGCATCCTGCTCCGATTGCAATCAGTGTTGATTTCATGACCCCGCCTTCTATCCAGAGGGCCATCAGATGTCCAGAAGTTTCGATATTATCCAGATCAGAAATACTGAGACCAGCAGGTAGAGCACTATGGTTGTTGGGTCGTCTATCATAAATCTTTTGTTGACAATATTAAAGGATTCCATAATACTCCTGTCAAATACTAGATGACAGGTTGCTCTAGCCCTTAAATAGTTCTAAATGCCATCTTCGGAGCTGAGTCTCTTTACACCGAATGCTGCTGGTTGCTCTAGCCATGTAAATAGTTCTAGGAGCGGGGTTCACTTAAATCTTTGTTTGACCTCTTACGCCCCAAATGGGGAGCGGTCTATCTTTCCTTAACTTTACCTCTTTTATATCATGGCATTCGGACCTCCCGGAACTCTTGTAAACGTCGCCGCAACTGGCGCGTCTACAGATATCAATACCATTCTGACCCAAGAAGCTGGTCGGATTGGGCAGGACATTCACAAGGCTACCCTCCACGTTAGCCCTTGGATTGATCTTATCAAGCAGTCCACCTTCCCTGAAGGAATGGGACATACACTCAGCACACTGATTTATGATCGTGCGCTGCCTATTACACCTATTGACCAAGACCTTGGTGACACATCTGGCTCCCTTGTAGGAACTAACTGGACTAGCGTTGCTACTGAGCAGGGCACGGCCAAACGCGGTTTCACGGCAAATCAGACTGAGACCACCAAGTCTCTCCCAACTACAGACGAGCGAGTCAACATCATTGACTTCTCCAAGGAGATGAAGACTTACAGCCTTAGTCGGGCTGTTATTGAATCCCCGCGTATTAACGTCGAGGAACTTCGCTATACTGTGCATCGCATCGAACAGCTTCGGGCGATCATGGATCTCCTCAAGGAGTCCACTCGTGAAACATGGGAGCAACGCTATCGTCAGCAGTATGACAAGCAGTGCGACAATGTTGTCTACTGTAAGGCTTCGTCTACCGTCTTCGCTACTGGTGCAGAAGGTAGCCCGACCACTACTAATGATGATAGTGAGACTGCCCTCGACGTTGACGCTGCAACCACCGTCGGTGGTGACGGCGGCGATTCCGACGATGTAGTCGATACTACCGCCAACATCTCCAACGCAATTCTGGATAAGATTTACTTCCAGCTCGTGCGTAAAGGTGCAGGCACCAATGCCTACGGTCGCGAGAACGGTCGCCCCGTGTTCACCCTCGTGTGTTCTTCGGAGGCTTCCTACCAGCTCCAGACCGAAGCAGGTTTCCGCGACGATGTGCGCTACAACAATTCCAAGGTCAGCGATCTCATCGCTCCTTTGGGTGTTGAGAAGTCCTTCAGAGGTTTCTACCACCTGATCGACGACAAGGCTCCTCGTTTCAACCTCGCGCTTGCCAGCGACAATCTGGTTGAAGTGCCTGTCCACAGTGTTGATGCGACCAACGATAAGGTCATTATGAACACTTCGTATGACAGTGCCGTTGTCGAGGCTGCTTACGTCCTCCACCAAGATGTGATGGAATCCCTGATTCCCGCGCCCATTGGTAATGTTGGTCCCCTTAAATTTGACCCCGTGTCATACAAAGGAGACTTTCGCTGGACGAACATCCCAGATGTTATTCGCAATCCTGATGGGACCATTGGTTTCTTCAGAGGCATCATGGCCAGCGCATCGAAGCCGATTAAGACTGACTTCGGTTACGTCATCTTGTTCAAGCGCACCAGCAGCACTCCCGCTGCGTAAGGTTTAACTTGTGCGGGGTAGCGGCTTAACACTGCTGCCCCGCGCATAACCCAACTACGATTATGCCAACCTTAGATGATGCCCCTACCACACAAGTTGCAACCCTCACTGGGGTTAATGCTGGAGTGGCTACTGATGTAGCGACCCGTGTTCATGGAGATGACCTGATTCAAATCTATGATGTTTCCGAACAGGTTCCTAAGACGATCAAACTCTCTGAACTTGCAATCGCCCTTCAGGATACTCTTGATCCCGCCTAATTTCCACCCGCAATCCCAACCCATAGATCCCGAACCCTGAATCACCCTTCGGGGTTCGGGATTTCTTTAACCACTTTTTGTTATGCCTGTAGGAGAATATGGTGAGTATTCACCCAGTTTTATTGAAGCCGTAGAAGATTACTTGCGGAGCGGCCAACGCCCAGCGGATATGCGGATAGCCGCGACCAAAGCAGCCACCGGCACCACCGGAACTGAGAGACGCGATTCGGCCACGAAGATGCAAAAGATGATGGCCGCTTTCCTTGGCCAAGCGCAGGCAGACCCTAGCATCATCGACGACTTCATCAGTTTCCAGCGCCAAAAGCTGGGGGACGCCGTCGCCTCTGGCGAAGGCCGCGTCCCTGCCAGGGAAGTGTTGGGAAACCTTCGCGACATTCAAGAACTACTATCTGAGCAGAGGGCATACCCCGAGAGTGGGGAAGCGCCTAAGACGACTGAGGAGCTTATTGCGCGTCTGGAGTCTCCTGAGATGGAGGCCGAACGCAAAGAAGTTTTGGCCGATGTTAAGGAAGACCCCGCTGCCAAATACACCAAGGCGGTTTCTAAGGATGAGTATTATGATGCTGACAAGCGGGCTGACCAGAAACGTGAGGAATTCACGGAGGCTACGGGCCTCGAAGTTGCTCCCGACGAAGACTTCACAGCCGAACCCCCTGAGACTGAAGCGCAGGTAGCCGAGCGTGTTAAGGCTGACAAGATGTTGGCTGAGACCAAAGCTGCGGGCGAGAAGATGGAGGCCGAGCGGAAAGCGGCTGCTGAGAAAGCGGCTGCTGAGAAAGCGGCTGCTGAGAAAGCGGCTGCTGAGAAAGCGGCTGCTGAGAAAGCGGCTGAAGCCCCTGCTCCTGACACGGAGGATGTGCTTGCCCCCGACATGGAGGGGATGCTGGAGTCGATAAAGGAAAGTTCCGCGACCGAGATGCCGGAACCTGAACCGTTAGACACTAACCCTGACCCTGCAAGAGCTGAAGCCCTTCCGATTTCTGAAGATGACGAAGCCTTGCGGCTGTTCCGTGTTGCCCACGGCGGGGATTTTGATCCCAAGTCCAGCCTGGACAAGCGCAAGATTGATAAAATCCGGCAACTTCTCGTCCAGCAAGGTGGCCAAGGCGACATGACTGATAACCAGTTTGCTTTGAAGCTCTACCGGCAATAATGTCCAATCTGTAAACTGAGTCATGGCCGCTAAATCCGTAACACATTCGGTCTCCCTCGCCGTGGGGGATATAGCACTGGCCCTCAGTGACACCCAGACCGCGGATGCGAACCCCACGGATTTTGTGTTGGGGGTCCAGCGTGTTGGGACAACTGCTGAGTATTTAGGTCGGGCGCTCAAAGGGGACGCTCTTGGTGATGTAGACACTTCGGCGTGTAATGTCATGCTTCTATTGAGGAATGACAATACCTCTGGGGGTGAATTGAAGGTTACTTTAGACGATAGCGATCCCGAATCCGGCTCCGACATCGTAATAAAACCCCAGCAAATAAATCTAGTATCCCTCGATGCGTTACAGGATGTGAGATTATGCTCTCACTCAGGAAATTGCGACTTCACATACTTGGCGATCCAGATCGGATCTGGCGCATAATTTAACAACCAACAATCATGGCAACCAAACTTGAAAAACAATCCTTCGGGGAAGCAGGAGCCGCTCATGTGAATAATGCACTCCCAGTAACTGGGCAGTTCTGCGCGATTACATCTCTGGATGATGCAACTTACTTTGACGCGCTCACCTGGCCCGAGCTTGGCAAGCACACAGACGGAACAGCTATTACCAACCACGAAACAATTATTGGTTCCGGTAATACAATCCCCAAAGGTATAACTATTTACGGCCAGATAACAGGCTTCCAGCTTGGTGATGGCAGCGTAATAGCTTATAACGCCGCCTAACTTCGCCATGAAGTTAGGTTTATCATCAGGGCTTAATATACCACCCCACAGACGGGGCTGGCATACTGACACTATCAACCCCGTCAAGCTGGCCCCCCTGCTCTACTTCAGGGGCGATACGGGGATCACTACTGACGGTGGCGCGGTTTCGGCGTGGACACAGGTCACGGGGGATGGGATGGGGGGTGCTCTTTCGGTTTCACTCGCCCAGTCAACTGGCAGTCTTCAGCCTGCCCACGACACTTCGGATAACCACCTCACCTTTGATTCGGCTGACGACAAGCTGACGTTCACGGCCAGCGCGGTAGCCCAAGCGGGAATTCTGATTTGTGCAACATCGAATGGCATTTTTGCTTATGAGGTAGACGACGATTCGGTAGACGAGATCAGGGCAGTGGGGTGGGAGACAGGATATTTCCAAGGAATAGACCTCTACGCCTACCTCCTACTCCCTGCCGCCACTACTGATGGTAATGTGGTCAACGCGATTGCCTACCTTGATTCCCAAACAGGCGCGACCAAGAACCCGACTGGGAGCTTGGCGCACTACTGGCGCGACAGAACCGATTTAGTTGCCCCTAAATTTAGTGGGATTGATTTTGGTGGGGTTACAAGTTTCAATAGCTGCTGGAACAATTGCAATTCACTGACCGAATTCCCCAAGATTGACGCATCGAGCGTGGCAGTCTTTAGTGCCTGCTGGCGGGATTGCAGTTCACTGGCCGAGTTCCCCTTGCTGGACACATCTAGCGGGACAACTTTCAGCGACTGCTGGCGGTCTTGCACTTCACTCACCGCATTCCCCAGTACGCTAGACTTCTCCAGCGGTACAAATTTCAATAACTGCTGGCGGTCTTGCACTTCACTCACCGCATTCCCCAGTACGCTAGACTTATCTAGCGGAACAAGGTTCGATGGCGGCTGGCAGTCGTGCACTTCACTCACCGAATTTCCCGGCGAGTTGGACCTCTCAAGCGGAACAAGGTTCGATGGCGGCTGGTATTCTTGCAGTGCACTCGAAAGTTTTCCCGGCACACTGGACCTCTCAAGCGGCACAAATTTCTATGCCTGCTGGCATTCGTGCAGTTCACTCGAAAGTTTCCCCAGCACGTTGGACTTATCCAGCGGTACAAATTTCAGTGCCTGCTGGCATTCGTGCAGTTCACTCGAAAGTTTCCCCAGCACGTTGGACCTCTCAAGCGGAACAACTTTCTATGCCTGCTGGTACTCGTGCAGTTCACTCGAAAATTTTCCCGGAGATTTGGACTTATCGAGCGGGACAAATTTCGGTTACTGCTGGACCGGGTGCAGTTCACTCGAAAGTTTTCCCGGCACACTGGACTTATCTAGCGGCACAACTTTCTGGGCCTGCTGGCAGAGTTGCTATTCACTCGAAAATTTTCCCGGAGATTTGGACTTATCGAGCGGGACAAATTTCGGTTACTGCTGGCACGGGTGCAGTTCACTCGAAGATTTTCCCGCAGGAGTCTTTGATGACTGGAATCCTGCAAGTGTCTCCACTAATTGTTTCAAGGGCGCATGGGACAACTGCACCGCTTTAACTGAACAGTCCGTTGAGAACATCTTATTGTCCATCTCCGCAAGCGGGGTCCACCCGACATCAGACGGAACGGCCAGCGGCACCCTGATTGCTGGCAGGGAAATCACCATTGATTCCAACAACGTAAACGTAGACAACCTCTCCGCTTCCAACCGCGCAGCCTGCACCGCGCTCCAGAGTCGCGGCTGGGAGGTAGTGATTAACGGTTCGGTTGTGAGTGAATACGCGCTCTCCTTTAATGGGAGCGATGAGTATGTTGACACGGGCCTCATCCCCGACTTCATCCACACGAATGCCACCATGTCGTTCTGGTGCAAAATGGACAACTTCACGGGGAGCCAAACAATTGGATGCCATAACCTGAAAAGGTTTTACCTTGGGTTCGGCGGCACGAATGCCTTTATGGGAATTGCGGATGTGTATAAGAACGAAGTGGACCTTGCTGCCTATCTAGCGGTTGGCAAATGGCACCACATCTGCATGGTTGCTGACGGGGGGACTGCGACCTATTACTTGGACGGGGTTGCTAGAGACACCGTGTCCTACACGCAAGACGCCGCGACGAATCCTGACACTGATTTCTTTATTGGGGCATACTCCACTCCCGCCGCATCGCAACACATGGAGGGCAAGATTGACGAGGTCTCCATCTGGGACGTAGCCCTCGATGCCGATGCCGTTGCAGCCGTTTACAATTCCGGTTCGCCCATCAACCTTAACCAAGACAAGGGCAACTACGATAACTCAGATGACATCGTTTCGTGGTGGAGGATGGGCGACAACGATTCGGGGGCAGGCGACTTCGTGACGGACGTTATCGCAACTGACGGTGAGGCTCTGCACCTTCCGGGTGTAGCCAGCAATTATGCCAGTGTGCCAGATGCTGCGGACCTTGATGGGTTCACTGACTTCACCTTTGAGATGAAAGGTGTGACGTTCGCTGACTGGACACCTTCTGCCATTCAGGGGTTGATGGCCAAATACAAAACGTCTGGGAACGAGAGGGCTTGGAGGTTGCAAGTTAACACTGACGGAAAGCTCTATCTACTCCTTTCCTTTGATGGGACTACCACCACTGCTTACACCTCGTCTGTTGCAACCGGAGTGACTGATGGGGCAACCGCTGACATCATGGTGATGCGAAACGGGTTGGACGTTCGATTCTATGTGGACGGAGTCCAACTAGGCACCGACCAGACTTGTGTCACAACCGCTCTATTTAATAGCACCGAGCCGTTGAAGATTGGGATGGCGTATAACACGGACGGATACCCCATGACTGGCTCCATAGAGAGGGCGCGGGTATGGAACTCAGCGGTAGCCAACCAAGTGACCCCAACAGAAACCCCAGTGCTGGACATGAACTTCACACTGGCAAACAAGGGCTGGACGAGCTTCACCGCTACCAGTGGTCAAGTGGTCACCATCAATACCTCTGGCGACAATCCCGCCGCGATTCGTTCGGCAACTGACGGGGTTCTGGTCAACACCCCGACCTTCGTGGTGGATAATCCGCCGAACTATTCCAACTACAGTGTCGAATTTGATGGGACTGATGACCTCGTTGATGTGGGCGCTTCCAATGCTATCATGGTTGGGACAAACGTCTCAGTCTCGATGTGGTTTAAATCCGATGGAGGGACTGGTAACGAATACATGTTCCAGAACTGCAAGGCGCACTTGTCTACCAATTTTTCGATTCTTCTCAATTATTCCAGTGCGGGAAATATTACACTATTGCACTGGGACGGTAGCTCCCATCACTACCTGAACTATGCGGGTAGCGCCAACGATGGGAACTGGCACCATGTTGCGGTTACTACAACGTCTACTGCACAGGTGCTTTATTTTGATGGTATTAGTGTGGGGACAAGTAGTGAGGCATTCCCCAATGCGGCTTCTAGCGACCCAACGACAATAAGCACCTCCCACGCGATGTTCGGCGGCAACATTGATGAAGTCGGGGTTTGGAACAGCGTCTTAACCAGCGCACAGGTTAACGCCATCTACAACGGTGGGGTGCCTGCTGCCCTTGCAGACAGCCCTGTCGGCTGGTGGAAATTCCATGAGGACGACGTTGACTTAGGGGGTGACATTACCGACTACGGCTCTGGCGAAAACGATGGCACGTTGGAAAACGGTGCCGCCCTCTCCCGCAGCGTTCCTGCGGAGGATGCAACGTGGAACAACCGGAGTCTTACGTTTGATGGGGTTGACCAGCACATGACCACCACAGCCGACGATACGTTGGCAAGTAAGTCATATTCATTCTGGGCCAAGTCTTCGGATGATGGTCACAATCCTCTCTTTGACCACGGAGGAAGTCACATTGGTGAGTATCGTTTCAATGGGTCTGATGGCAGACCGTTGCTGTATATGGCTACCGGGGATTATCGGTATTGGGGCGCTCCCGCAGAAAATGACGACGGCAACTGGCACCATTGGGTTCTTTACATCGAGCATGACGATATCACCAATTCCAAGCTCTACTGCGATGCTGTTTTGCAGACGGTATCCGCGACTGTTTCGGGGACGGCAGATGCTTACACCTCTAGCATCCGTATAGCGCACGCAGACGACTACTTCAACGGCTCCCTCGATGAGTTTGCAATCTTCGACGGCGAGCTGACCCCCGCCCAAGTCCTACAGATATACAACGGCGGCAAACCAGCCGACCTGAAGGAGTTCAGCCCAGAGAGCTGGTGGCGCATGGGCGACGACGATGACACTGGCGGAACCACGATTCGAGATCTTGGGGTGGTGTCAGGGACTGAGTTGATTACTAACGGGACGTTCCAAGCAGACTCTGACTGGACGAAAGGGACTGGCTGGACGATTAGTGGGGGAACTGCGAGCTGTGACGGCACTCAAACCGGCTATTCCGACTTCTACCAAAATGCTGGTCTCCATGAAAACAATACTATTTACACAGTCACCTTTACTGTAAGTGGTTACAGTGCAGGGACCGTGCGTGCAGTTGTAGGAGGCGATTCGGGAGGCACACTTAGGTCAGCAAATGGCACATACACAGAACGGATTGCTGTCATTGATGGGCCTAATTTTTACATGCAAGCAAACGTTGAATTTGTAGGAAACATTGATAATGTTTCCGTGACTACGGACGAGTTGATCATCAACGGCTCGATGGAGGAAGACGATAATTGGAACGACTTTAGTTCTCCAACCACTAACGAACGCAGCACTGAGCAGGTATATTCTGGGACGTATTCAAGAAAATTTATTGGCGATTCAGGCAGCGATGGACTCAAGAGCGACACGTTTTCAGTAGTGGCTGGGGGAACCTATCAAGTTGAAGTGCATTATTACATTTCTGCGATGACCTCAACTTCCATTCTGTTTCGCCTCCAAGATGGAGACGGGCAGGACGTTGATGCTTCTCATGGATTCAATACGGTAGGGTCTTGGCAGACGGTTACATTCTACACTACAGCAACCATAACTGGCTCTAGTAGCTACTTCAGGGTCTATCAAAACGGTGCTGGTGCTGTAACGTGCTACATCGACAACGTCTCCGTTAAACAAATCAACGGCAACCCCGGCACCCTTGTAAATACACCCACATTCTCAACCGATATCCCATAAAAACATGGACAGAAAATACGTAATCCTCGACGACTCAGATGTCGTCAATATCGACTTCAGGGATGTCCTCGAATCCTCAGAGAACACCCTGCGTTGGTCAGTGGACGGCTCCCAGACCTTTGTGAAATTCGTTGGTGCCACGCCGTCTTTCTTGGACGGCAAAGACCAACTCACTCACGCAGAGATTCT
>Ga0080013_1003792_pt1 | contig 15457 bp, 24 predicted proteins | sample ETNvirenome_6_85_FD_69236 | JGI IMG/M metagenome (GOLD analysis project Ga0080013, IMG submission 69236) | Marine viral communities from the Pacific Ocean - ETNP_6_85 (SPADES assembly) (version 2) | ecosystem: Environmental > Aquatic > Marine > Oceanic | place: Pacific Ocean | collected 2013-06-19
ACTCTCACCGCTTAACGGCTTACGCACTACCCCAGAACTAAAACAAGCGTTTGAAGATGCGCTTAACAAGAGCAACTACCACGTCGTGCTTCGTAACGTAATAGCCTGGAATGGCGCGGTGAAATACGGCAAGACCATTCTATCCCCGACCACGCAAGCTCGTAACTTCATGAGTGCGTATTTATTTACCGTGGCCAACGGTCATTGGGATATGTCTCACATGAAACTCGCCGGGCAAACCATGTGGGACTATATAGGCAGTCTAGATGGAGAATTCCTAGATTACCATCGGGAACTTGTTCGCGCAGGAGTGCTGTACAACAACCCACACGCTGGTGCGTTGATGGACTTACTCAAAGAAAGCAAAGATAGCCAATTTCTCAATCAAGCTTTCTCTCGTAAGAGTAACGCACACTCCATGATGAGGCTATTTGGTGAGTACGCTCAGAAGTTCTACATGGCTGGCGATGATTTCTGGAAAATCATAGGTTTTGAAAACGAACTCAGATACATCATGGATCATAAAAATATGACCCGCGAACAGGCCACACCTATTGCCGCTCGACGGATAAGAGATACATACCCAACCTACTCTATGACGGGTTCGTTTATGCAAAAACTGCGTAGATTCCCACTGGCTGGCACATTTGTAAGTTTCCCATCAGAAATCTTACGAACCCGCTGGAACATGTTAAAATATATCCGACAAGATTTGAAAGACCCCGATATGCGCGGCCTAGCCAAGAAACGCATTGCCGGGTTTGCTATAACCAGTGCCTGGACATACGCTATTGGTGGAATTACTGCATACTCCATGGGGCTAACTGATGATGAAGAGGAAGCACTCCGCAAGATGGGGAGTCCGTGGGCGGAAAATGCTCAATTCTTTTTTACCGGGCGAGATGAAAAAGGCAATATCAAGATGATTGATATGTCATTCCTAGACCCATATAACATCTTAGCCCGACCTCTGACCGCTATGTTGAGAGATCAGCCTGTTGAAAAAGCATTCATGGGTGCGGTGACGGATGTTCTCGCTCCGTTCTTCGGGCCAGATATAAGCTTCAGTGCTTTATATGAGGTTATCACCAACAAAAAAATAGGAGGTGGGTCAATATACAATCCAGATAAGGGCGTTTTCAACCAGACTATGGAGATAACCAACCATATACGTAAGAACATTCAGCCGGGGGTAGCGTCCTGGGGCGAAAGAATGATAAAAGCAATTCGAGGACAAAAAAGTCCTAGCGGAAGAGTATATGATGTTGGTGCGGAAGCGGCGGCGTTCGTCGGTTTTCGAATCAGTACATTTGATCCAAAATTATCGCTGTATTATCGAACATTTGAGTTTGGGGATCGCCTAAGTAATGCCCGGAATATATTGAGTCAAGTAGCCAAAGACCCGAACCCGGTGACTAAAGATGAGTTGGTGGATGCGTTCTATGATGCTAACCGGGCGCGGGTGGAAGCTTATGACGACATGTATAAGTTCATAATCGCGGCTAAACACGCAGGAATGACAGATAGCGCCATTCGGCGAGTCCTAAGCGCTTCGGGAGTGTCTAAAAAATACATTAATTCTTTTGTTAAAGACAAACCGCCGCCCAGATGGCGAATTGGCCGAACCTTCCTCAAAGGCGCAACCAAACGAGCGAAATTGCTCATCGACAGGGAAACTGCCCAAGAGCTTAAACGGCGGCGGCGTTTTGTTCGCCGCGTGGCGAGAGAAAAACAAAACTAGCTAAGAGGCGCTTTTGTCCACGGGTGAGGTAACCCAGAGCTTCAGCCCGGATATCCTCCGGTACTCCAAACATTGCTTCGGCAATGCTTCCGGTTATCGCGGCTACCGTGTCGCTGTCTCCACCAATCGAGATGGCGTTTCGGATGGCATCTTCAAAGTCGGTGGCTTCCAGAGCGCAGATAATGGCTTGCGGGACTGTGCCTTGACAGGTTTCATCGAACCGGTAGTCAGGCCGAATATCATCAACCGTTTGGTTCAAGTCATAACCGCTGAACTTTTCAACAGCTTCCTTGATCTCGTCCACGGTCTGATCTTGCCGCGCCAGCCAAATCGCCAGCGCAGTTGCCTGAGCGCCTTTAATCCCTTCCGGGTGGTTATGGGTAACGGCGGCGCTCTCTTTAGCTAACTCCAAAACTTCTTCTTGGGTGGTTCCCCGCCAAGCACACGGGCTAACCCGCATGGCGGCACCGTTACCGAAGCTGTTGTAGGGTTTCCGATCCCAGGAATTCAGCCACTGACGGTACATCCCGCCATACGAACAAGTGTGGTATTCATAGCTCCAGTAGGTTAGACACTCTTCCAAATCGGTGTCAGTGGACAGCCAATCCGCAACTGCAATGGTCAGCACCGTATCATCGGTGAATTTGCATCCTTCGCCAAACAAGGTGAAGTCTTTGGATTTTAGATTGTCGAATTCGTAGATCGAACCGACGATGTCGCCTGTAATTGCACCCATCATATTTGTTCTCCTTTTAATGTGCATGAATTTTAGTTTGGTTTACTGCACCAATGCCGACTTAATAAACGATGGAGCCGGTGTTACCCGATTGTTCATATCTGCGTATGATCATTCTGTTCTCCGATGCAGCCAGATGGGAGTTCCGTCACCAACCCAAGAACCACCAATGTTAAAATCAAAATACTCTCGTGCCTCTTCCTCGCTCATATCCTGCATAAGAATCTCAATCACCTTCTCCACATCATAAACAATCAGATCGGGTTGCCCACACCTCGAACCAATACCAATAATAGCATCGTCATATCCGTCCGCGATTAAGGCGTCTGGGTTATCAATCATACTGTACATTGTTTGTACATGTTTGTCAAGACCCGACTAAATCTCGCTTGATGCATTCAGCGATGTTTTCACCCATGCTTTGGCCGGACGCCATCTTGACGCGAAGTCGAGTATCGGCGGATATACGATCACAAGCGGCTTCCACCCCCATCTGAAACGCCTCTTCAACACTGGCCAGTGGATGTTCACCATCTGGGGTACTACCCCCAGATGCTCTATTCACAAATCCACGCACTGCGTCTCTCACCACTGCGGCCTTGCTTTGGCGGTTTTCAATTGCGTATAGCTCCAGTGCGTGGAGTTCGTCAACCGTATATTGCACGTTGTAGGACTTGGTAGGCCCATTCAATATCTGGCGGTATCGAGACCGAGGGCGTACTCCATGAACGAATTCCGCTACATCGTCATCAAGTGTGTCACCCACTCGCTCGACCTTTCATTTTGTCAATAAACGGCTGGGTGAATCCGGCGTATTCCAAATTGACGGCGATGGGGTTGCCGTTTTTGTCCACCGTACCGGCCTTGTCGCGGCTGAGAGCATTAAATATCTCAACCAGCGAAAGCTGGATATCTGTCATCTCGCAGTTTTCCGGTAAAAATAACTGAATACTGTCATTCTCCGTCACAACCACAGCGGTGTCCCCTGCGTCGAGTGCGGTGGTCTGTCCTTTTAGGACAGTGTACGCATCTCGATGGCCACCGAATAGTGCGTCAATGTATTTTTTCATCGTCTTCTCCTTGTATTGGCTGAACAATATTCAGCAATAGTTGTTTAACGTCTCTTAAATCGGTGGCCATAGCATCCTGCCATCCGAACATCCAATACCAAAGTGCGCCGGTACTGTCTTCGAGATAAGGGTTGGTGGTGAGTGCCTGACCACGGTTATAGGCGCTTTGCCCCTCGTGATATTCATCAGTGACAAACTTAGTCACCACCATCGTCTAATCCCTTTTCAGCCAGCATGGCGTAGAATTCAACTCCGTCTGAGACTAGGGCTATATCCCTAATCTCGACAAGAGCCGCCTCTAGCTGATCGATTCGGTCAGCCGCTTCCGCATGAAGCTTTAGGTCTTCGGCGGTTTGGTGCCAAAAATGGTAATCCCGCAACTCATTTTGAATCATCTTTTTTGCTCTCCTTTATCTGCTCCATCACCTCGCGCACCGTTGCCGTGTGTTTTGGCCGGTCATCAACCATTTTGTCGATGTGTTGCGCGTCGATAATGATGGCTGTACACGCCATGATGTGAGACATGTGGCTCATCCCGTCCTCCCCGTCTTTTTCCTCGCGGGTGTACCACGCCAATAAATGACGAAGAATTGCATCATAATACGTGGAAGCCACGATGTGGCTTTCCGTCCAATTAAACCGCCCGTATTTGGCGGCTCCTATTTCGCAAACCCGCCCAAGCTCCATCAGAGCAACGGGCGGTATAGATGCAAGTGAGGCTTTTTTTGCTCCCGCAAGTTCTTTAGGGTTTTTCTTCGTTGACATTTTCATCTCGTCATAGTACTAGACTTAATACCTCCGCACTGTCAAGAGAATAAGAATGGAATCAAAGAAACAGGTGTTAAGAGAACTTTCGTCTCTTATTCGTGAACATAAGCTAACCCGAACGGAGGTTGGGCTGGCTATCTCCGGTTCCAAGTCGTTTATGGATGTGATGGAAGACCCTACAAAAAGCATAACGACGAGGACTATTGACAGAGCATTTAAATACATATTAGAAAAGCGAGGCCAACTGAGCCTCGAAATATGACAGAAAAACAACTACAAAACTGGTTTCGACGACGAGCGGGGGAGGAAGGGGTACTTTGGCGGAAGATAAAGTATGAGGGACGACGAGGTTGCCCGGACATACTTCTAGCACATGGGGGTAAAGTTGTTCTGGTAGAACTGAAGAGCGATACAGGACGATTATCCAAGTTACAGCAGAGAGAAATCAAACGATTAACGGACGTTGGCATCAAGGTCAAGGTCACAGCAAAACGAAAAGATATTGAGAGTGAAATCAAAGCGATTAAAGCAAAAACAAGAAGAAGCGATTAAGCGATTAAGCGCAAAAAAAAGGACAATCCTAGTTGCCCCTACCGGAACGGGCAAGACAGTGATATGCTTGTCCGCCATTAACTCCTTGCTTGATCGCGACAAACTAAAGCGGGTTATCGTTGCGGTCCCCGCGAAGGTTTTGGAGACCCTAGTTTGGGAGAACGAGGTAGCTAAGTGGGGTCACCTCAGAAATCTGACAATCCTCCAAATTACCGGCACCAGCCAACAGCGGACAAGGCAACTGCTGAGTTGCCTTAGCGATATTATCGTAATATCCCTGAACAATCTCGATTGGTTACTCGATCAGGACCACGGGTGTGATGGAATCGTGGTAGATGAGCTATCCAAGGCGGCGGGTAAGCAAACACGCGGTCTCACCACCAAGCGACGAGGGGGTTGCTTCCGCTGGCGAGTAGGTATGACTGCCACTCCAGTGAGCATGAATTTTGAAAAACTACATCCTATGACGAAAAGGATTGATGGGGGTAAGGCGCTGGGCAAAAACAAGCGCGAATATCTTGATGAGTATTTTTACTCTGATTACATGGGCTATAACTGGACACTCAAAAACGGTGCTTCCAAGCGAATTATGAAACGTATACATGACCTAGTCCATATAGTGGACGGCGATAAAGAAGAGACGCTCCCTCCGCTCACCGAAAAGGTGATACGTTTTCAAATGCCGCCCGATACGCGGGTTGCGTATAATGAAATGAAAAAAGATATGACAATCAAAAACCATGAGGCGGCGAACGCCGCCGTTCGAGACGGTAAGCTTCGGCAACTTTCATCGGGATTTTTTTACGACGAGGATAAAAACGTCGAGAAACTCGATGACGCCCGAATTGACGCCGCTGTCGATTGGTTTGTGGATTGCGATAAGCGCCCAGCGATTATTTTTTATGAGTATGTTCAGCAACATCAGCGATTGAAAAAAGTGTTCGCCCACTATTGCGCGGATAATGTTATGGATTTCCTTGCTGGAGAAGGTAGACTCCTGCTAGCCCAAATAAACTCTCTAAGCCACGGGGTTGATGGTCTTCAATATCGTGCTAAGGACGCGCTCATTTTCCATCCCATGTGGTCACGAGATGCGACTCAACAAGCTATCGGCAGACTGCACCGGCTTGGGCAAAAAAACGAGGTAACTATAACCACTCTAGTCTGTGATAACACATTGGATGATTTAGTGATGAAGCGAGTAGATGATCGAGCGATCTGGATGAAACTCTTTACCGAACACATGAGGTCAACATGAAGCATAGCCCAATCGGCCCGTCCGCCGCCGCTTGTTGGATGAATTGCCCCGGAAGCGTAAATGCTTCTAAACAATATCCGCACGAATCAAACATATATGCAGCACAAGGTACCGCCGCCCACCAAATAGCTGAGATTTGTCTAAACGAAGGCCACGATGCGTCCTTCTTCAAGGGGGAAATCATCAACGTAGACAACATGGAATTTGAAGTTGACCAAGAAATGGTCGTGGGTGTCCAAATGTATCTAGACGTGATCAGGTCTGATATGGAATCGATGGCCAAAGAGAGAAACGGCAATTCAACCGTGATGTCCGTCGAAGAGCAGGTCAGATTAACCAAAGTACACCCAGACCTCTGGGGAACATTGGACTGTTTAATTGTGAACATCGTTTCTCTCAAAGTTTACGATCTAAAATATGGCAGAACAGTAGTTGAGGCGCGGGGAAATCCCCAGACGTTGTGTTACGCCATCGGCGCATTGCTTGGCCACGACAAGAAGAAAACCGTTGAGGAAATCGAGATGATTATTGTTCAGCCAAGAGTACCCCAGCCGGTGAAACGGTGGATGGTAACACGAGGATATCTTAATGAATATGCAAAGACGCTCCGAGCCGCCGCATTGGCAACCGAATCGGAAAATGCCCCGCGAATCCCCGGTGAAGTGCAATGCCAGTGGTGCAGGCACAAACCGCATTGTCCTGAACTCGAACAGTTCGCTCTGGATAAAGCTGGACTTGAATTTGACAGTGATGGAGAGGTCTGGCATCCAGATATTGACACACTAAGTGATAATCGGTTTACTGAAATATTAAGGTGGTCATCCTTTGTAACAAAATACTTAAAGTCAGTCGAGAGTGAGGCGCTCAAGCGACTCCAACGAGGTGACACCGTTCAGGGATTTAAGTTGGTAGAAAAAAGACCTACACGTCACTGGGATTTTGACCAGTCAATACTCGACTCATTGAAAGAGCTAGGACTTGAGGACGATGATCTGTTTAATGAGCAGACTCTAAAGAGTCCTGCTCAGATAGATAAACTGCTGACACAGGAGCTACGCGAAGAAGCGAAGACGCTACAGGTCAGTGTGAGTTCTGGAACAAAAATTGTTCCCGAAGATGACCCCGCACCAGCGGTTGGGGCGGGGCCGGTCAGCGATTTTGCTGACGATTAGACAAGGAGGACAAGATGTCCGCAGTCAAAACGCCGCTAGCGCGGCTAAGTTACGCTAGACTACACTCACCACAGAAGGATACGGACGGTAAAGATAAATATAGCTGTATGCTAATTTTTGAGCCGGGAGCCGATTTGGAGGAACTGGAAGACGCCGCCTGGGATCAGGCTCTTGAGTTCTTCGGGTCTGAGAAGAAAATGCCGTCTGGTGTAAGGAAGAGAAAACTAGATGGTGGCTCAGGCTGGCCGTTCCGAGACGGTGAAGACCAAGACGGGAAAGACGGCCATGAAGATGGAGGTCGATACATAAATGTATCGACAAAAGGCAAAGCCCCAAATGTTGTCCGCAAAGAAAAAGGCATCACCTACTTTGTGGATGAGGATGAAATCAAGTCCGGCGATTATGTGAAAGCTATGGTCACACCGAAGGGATTCGATGTGGACACCAACAAAGGTGTTACGTTTTATTTGGGTAATATTCTCCTGGTCAAACCTGGTGAGGCACTGGGCGGCGGCGGTAGTGACCCCAGCGATGATTTTTCTGACGACGAAGACAGTGAAGTCGAGGACATAGCCGAAGACGACAACATAATATAATGTGACATGGGGGGGGGACATATACGTCTCCCCCCGTCTTCGGAGCAACCAACTAATGTTACGCATCGATTTCGAGACGTATTCCGTGGTCAATCTGTCTAAGCAGGGAGTAGACATCTACGCCAGGCATCCGCTGACAGACGCATCACTGATGGCCTATGGATTCGACGAAGAACCAGTGTGTGTCTGGTCACAGGGTGATCCCGTGCCAGATCGAATAAGAACACACATCGAAAACGGCGGCACGGTTAGCGCTTGGAACGTCGCCTTTGAGTTGGCTATCTGGAACAACATCATGGTTCCAAGATATGGCTGGCCAATACTTACAACCGTACAATGCAGATGCACGATGGCGGCATCGGGCGCGATGAGTCTTCCGCTTGGCCTGGACAAGTGCGCCAGCGCGTTAAAGCTGGGCATCGAGAAAGATAAAACTGGGTACGCCTTGATGTTACGGATGTCCCGCCCCCGCAAAATTGAGGGCGATAAAGTTATATGGTGGACAGACCCCCGCCGTCTGGCACGTTTGCAAAAATACTGCAAACAAGATGTTGAACTCGAAAGAGCAATCTCGAAAAAACTAAGGCCACTGTCCGATAAAGAGCAAGCCCTGTGGGTAATTGACCAGCAGATCAACCAACGTGGTGTGCCGGTTGACACCGAAAACGTAAACAAGCTAATCATCTGGTGCGAGGCGGAACGTGACAGGCTGAACAAACAAATGCGTAAGGTCACAGGCGGCAAAGTGAAAACTTGCGCTGACCTAACCAACTTGAGGGAATTCACAAACGTAAAGAGTGTCGCCAAATCTTCACTAGATGAGGCGCTGGACGAAATAGAAAAACGACTAGATAACCGCACCCCAGCCCGTGAGAAGAAAACACGGGAAGCATTAATGCTCAGACGTGAATATGCAAAGACCTCAACGAAAAAACTAGAAGCATTTCAGCGAGGCACCATGGATGATAACCGGATACGAGGAATATTTCAATTTAACGGCGCGGGGTCAACAGGGCGCTGGGCTGGACGGCGTGTCCAACCACAGAACTTTCCCCGGCCTCTCTGTTCGCAAGACGAAATAGAGAGGCGGCTAGATACGTTCCACTTGAAATCACTGCAAGATGTATCCGATTGTTTGCGCGGATTAATCGCCGCGCCCGAAGGCGAGGCTCTCGTCTGCGCGGACTTCTCCGCTATAGAGGCGCGAACACTGGCGTGGTTAGCCAATCAACAGGATATCCTTGACGTGTTTAGAGAAGGAAAAGACCTATACACGTACACGGCTAGAGATATATATTGCATCCCCGATAACGAAAACGTCACCAAATACCAGAGACAAATCGGAAAGGTAGCAACTTTAGCACTTGGGTATCAAGGAGCTAAAGGAGCATTCAAGGCCATGGCCTTGAATTTCGGCCTGGACTTGCCCGGTAGGCAAGTAGATCAGGTTGTGAGGCTGTGGCGCAAAACAAATAAACAAATCGTAAACTGGTGGTACGATCTCGAACGAACGGCCCTCAAAGCTCTGAGATCACCGGAAGAGGCGGTCAAGGTTGGCCAGCTAATATTCAAATACAAGAAAAAACATCTCTGGCTACAGTTGCCCAGCGGGAGACTAATGTGCTGGCCTCGCGCCAGGATAGCTACCGTAACTAAACCGTGGGGTGCGGACAAAGGAATTCAGTATATTGGTGAGAATAGTTTTACTCGCAAGGTTGAAACTTTGACCACGTTTGGAGGCAAGCTTGCAGAAAACATAACCCAGGCAGTGGCCAGAGATTTGTTAGCCGAAGCTTTGGTGCGGATTGAAAAAAACGGATACCCAGTGGTCATGCACGTCCACGATGAGGTCGTGGCGATGATGCCGGAAGGCGGCTCACTGACTGAGTTTGAGACGATCATGGCAACGCCGCCGGAATGGGCGGATAATCTGCCCCTCGCAGCAGAAGGCTGGACTGGAAGGAGATTCAGAAAAGGATGAGCATCAAAGCCATAGAGACAGAATACAAGGGCTGTCGATTTCGATCCCGCCTGGAAGCCCGATGGGCGGTGTTCTTTAACGCGCTGGCGCTCCGCTGGCACTACGAGCCGGAAGGCTATCAGATAGAACACGAAGGGGAGATCATCCGCTACTTGCCTGACTTCAAAGTTGAAAGCATCGGGGTGGTGGAGGTGAAGGGTCCGCCGCTGAAAGATATGGACAAGTTTAAAATCGAGGCGTTTGTAGGACAATCCAAAGAAAGCATCACGGTACTTAGCAACATCCCCAGCCAAGACAACCCGGATAAACACAAACACTTAAACTGCACATACGATGAAAACCTGAAAACAGTCAGATGGGGAACAATCGATTTACGTGAGATGACGCAACAAACGCCCTATGCTCTCACCGCCGCTATAAGCTTGGCGGTGGATAGCGCATTGAACACCGCCAGAAGTGCAAGATTCGAACATGGAGAGAAAGGATGACCAAGCCTACAAAAAAATACCGATACGCCCAGGCACTAGCCAAAAAAGGTTTCAACATTTTCCCGCTCAAGCCGAACGGTAAGACACCGGTACACAAAGGCTGGCAAACAGAGGCAAAGCCAGACGCCGCTCCGTGGGCTAACGGCGAGGACTTCAACATCGGCCTATCCTGCGGTAAAAAACTAGTTGTTTTCGACATCGACATGAAGGGTGGGGTAGACGGTGAATCCACCTGGGCTGGTTTGGGCATCAAAGAAAGTCCGTTCCAAGCTAAGACCCCTACCGGAGGTCGGCATGTATTTTTCAACGCACCCGAAAACATAAGGTTGAGCAACTCCGTATCAAAAATCGGGCCGGGCGTAGACGTTCGAGCAGACGGCGGCTACGTGGTTGCCATCGGTTCCACAATCGATGGCGTTGAATATTTGCCGGTCAATAAAGGCGCGACAATCGCCAACCTGCCCCCCAAAGCCACGCGGCTTTGTCGGTCAAAAGTACAAAAGGTGAACACTTCCAAGTCCAAGGATACTCCCGTGGGAGACCTGGATACCCAAACCAACATTGAACAAGCGAAAAACTATCTAGCTCGCGCACCACTCAGTGTGCAAGGCAGCGGCGGGGACGCAGCAGCTTTCGGGGTCGCAGCCAAAGTGCGGGATATGGGAATAAGCGAAAACAAATGCTTGGAATTGATGCTGGGGGGATGGAACGAAAACTGTTCCCCGCCATGGGGTGGGGACGAACTCAGGGTCAAAGTCGAGAACGCCTACAAGTATTCGTCAAACAATATTGGGGCGGAAACACCCGAAGCTCAGTTCGCGGATGAACCGGATAGCGCTCCCGTGCAAAAACGGAAGCTGACTCTGCTGGAAAGATATAACCGCGACTTCGCCCTGGTGACCATCGGCACTGGATACGTGATCCTGAGAGAAGAACGAGGAGATGACGGCAAAAAGCATATCACGCTCCACAGCGAACAGGCGTTTCACCGACTAACCGTGAGCGATAGCTACATCGGCTCGGACAACAAACGTCACTATTTCAGCAAAGAATGGATCGTCTCCCCCCAGCGGCGAACTTATATCGGGTTCACCTTTTTTCCAGGGGAAATTGGAGCGATCAAAGGCGCGTACAACCACTGGTGCGGGTTCACGCGAAGCATGATCTATGGGCTGGAAATCAAAGAAGCAAAGAAGCAATGCAATCTATATCTTGAGCATTTAAGAGATGAGATTTGCGGGGGCGATCAGGGGCTGTACCGGTGGTTGCTTAACTTCTTTGCTCACATGATTCAGTACCCGGAGAAAAAACCGGAGACCTCAATTGTGTTGCGAGGAGGGAAGGGCACGGGCAAGTCACTGGTGTTTGACGTAATCGGTGAACTGATGCGTGACAATTATATCATCACCGCCGACAAACGGATGCTGATCGGGAATTTCAATTCACACATGGAAAAGGCTTTGCTCGTGCAATTTGAAGAAGCTTTTTGGGCGGGGGACAAGCAAGCGGAAGGCAAATTGAAGATGCTAGTCACCAGCAAGCTCCATATGATCGAGCGAAAAGGGTTCGAACCCTATATGGTGAAGAATTATTTACGGATAGGCATAACATCTAACGAAGAATGGGCTGTGCCAGCATCGGAAGATGAGCGCCGATGGGCAATATTTCAGATGACAGGGGGGAAGGCCGGGAACAAAGAATATTTCAAAGCTATCTTTGACCAGCTTGAGAATGGGGGGTATGAAGCACTGATGACAGTGCTGGCGGGGATAGATGTGAACAAAACCAACGTTCATATCGCACCGCAGACAGTAGGGCTGGCGGACCAAAAAGTTGCCACACTTGACTGCGTTGGGTCGTGGTTACTCACGTCACTAGAAGAGGGGGAAATAGAGGGGATGGAGACGGGATTCGACGACGGCTGGATGCTAGAAGTGTCAGCTAAAGAACTTTATGACGCCTACAAGTATCACGCTAAGGACCGGGGGTTCCGATACCCGAAAACACAAAATGTCTTCGCAAGACATATGAGAAAGATGCTGGGGAGTGATTTCACCAAGACACGACTGAGACGAGGATCGTCAAGAAAATATGTTTACAGGATGGGGGATTTGAATAAATCGAGGGAAAAATTCGGAGAATGGTTAGGGCATCCAATTACATGGGACAACGAAGACCGCTAAGTCATTGATTTTAAAGGAATGGCCCACATGTCCCGTGTCCCACATAAAATTATAAGTCGGGGAGATTTGTCCCACATATACCGTATGTCCCTAATATTTTAATAAATGTTCTACTTAAAATAAAATATAGACCATGAGGGACACATGGGACAACCCTTGGTGACTGCGGGTTACAATGTCCCATGTATTTCTCACTGGCCCTTTTAATGTGGACCAGCCCTAATTGACGGTCCTCATCCTCCGTAGCGGCCAGACGATCTTCCGGCCAGTGAGTGTTTAATGAATCTCCTCGCAATGAAACTCAGACTTGTTCCCTCGTCTTGGGCAAGCTGGGCTAGTTTCTGCCTCATGCTGAGGGGCATGACGATGTTGACTTTGACGTTTGGTTCACTTGGAGCTTTTGGCCCCGGTTTGGTGCTGGGCATGGTTGGTACCTCCGATTTATTAAGAATGAACTAGGTAGATAACTACTGCCCAGGCAAGGGCGATGGGCAGTATGTTGGTTAAGAGTTCTTTCATCATGGCTTGTTCACCCCAGCCCAGAACTCGTTGAAAATAATATAGATTGTTCTGCGGTATTTTTCTTGGTCATTAAATTGATCGATCACCAGACTACCGACAATTTCAGCTAGTCTGCCGAAGTCTTCATCGTCGATGAAACCCCATGTTGTCGGGGGCATACCTTTTGCACTTGCAGTGTGGTTGATCATTCCGTTGATTCGTTTTTGGATGTTTTCTGGTAATTCTCCGTATCGGTTTTTCATTTGTTTTCTCCAGTTAAAATGGTTCGATTTCTTCAAAGACAGGGAGTTCATACTCCTCCGCTTCTTCAAGGCTCTCGTGGGTTGTCCAGCTTCCGTTTGGGTGCTGGACTTTCCATCGATCTGGTTTGATCTTTGTGATGATTTTAATATCCAAGTCGTCTTTTTTGTTGGTAGTGTCGATAATCATTGCGGTCTCCTTTTTTGGTTTGCTTGCGGTCATACTTGACCTTGGATTTCACTACACGCTTCCGATATTTGGGTGTACGAAGATCGGCTGCGACTGGGTTACGTCGGGTATCGGTCATCAGTTTCATTGTCATTTTATTTCCTCCTATCCGCTAGCGCGGCGTTTCCTTTCCACATAGTAATTAATCTGTTTAATAATGCCCGGCCATATTTGACCGGGCATCGGCAAGCAGACTAGCTGTTAGTATATGTTATCGAGTTCCAGAGCCTCGATTTCGTAGCGATACCATCCGTCAGTTATATGACTGCGGCTGATCTCGATGCCGTTTGAGTCCTCACGATCCTCCATTATGCGGCTGTAGGTAGCCGTAAGCGCTAGACTGTAAGAACTATAAAGAGACGAACCGCAATGGCCGTCATCGCTTATTTGCGTAACTGAGTAAATCAATGTCATGGTTATCCACCTCTCATGTGTTCGTTAAGTTCTCTACCGATAGCCGTTTCGGTCTGGCTTTGCGGTACGATGTCCGGGGTAATTATTTCATAGGACGGTTCGCCGTCTTTTGAGCAGACGTAAAATCGCCAATGATCCAGACCAAAAGAGCCATCGTTCTGATAGCAATAGAGGTTGCGGCCTTGCTTGTAATAGACACGGCAATTGCCGTTGTCTTCGCTATGAAATTTTAATTTAGCCATGGTTATCCACCTCTCATGTGTTCGTTAAGTTCTCTTCATACTTACGATAGCCGGTGTCATAGTTCTCAAGAGCATCACACAAGCGGGTTCTCCAACCACCAGCGTCACCATTGCAACACAAGTGGTACCAAGGGCGTGTCTTACCAAAGTATCCATCATTGATACCATACAAGTCACGTAACCTGACATGCCACACCCACCACAAGTTACGCAGTAGTGTGTACATCATACGGTTATACAGTTTCTTGTTCATTTTCTTCCTCCAGCTTATCGAGGGCATCAAAGATGCGCTTGTCGTGCAGGCTAATAATGCGAGAGATCATCGCTGGCATAGCAAACACTGGAACTTTTTGCGGCGGCTTGTCTTCTGCCTCGTGGGTGTCGAAGACTGCGACTGATGCCCACCACTCACCGTCAGCATCCTTCTCGTAGCTCACGTCCTCAATGAGTAGGGCATTGTGACCAATAAAATCTTGATCGATCCATCGGGTTATATCCTCACGCATTTGCAAGAGGATCGTCTTGGTTAGGGGATCAATGTTAGACATCACACATCTCCTCGGTTTGTTCGTCGCATTCGCCCCAGGGAAGCCCATAGCTCTGGGCGCAGACGGGGCCATATCCGGCAGTAGTGGACGCCTCTGTTTCCAACGGGCGGCTGCAAAAGCAGCAATTGCCGGTCTTGTGACCATGTTCAGAGACCACACTGACGTGGTCATTACAAAGATTTGTCAGGAAATCTTGAACATCGTCGGTTGTCTTTGCCGAAGGCTGGTATGTGCCATCGGCCAGGATGCGGCCATACCACTCGTTCTTTCCATAGCCAGCGTTTGACGTTACGCTGACAGAGCCTGGAATCTTGGCACGGTTGCCTGCCAAGGATAGGCGCAAGTTGGCATTTTCAAATGAGATTTTCGGGTATTTGATCTTGCTGTTGGCGGCTTCCATCATCTGCACGATGCCCTTCAGATTGCCAACAGTCGATGTTGGCATGGTTTTCGGCGGCATGGCTTTCACGTCATCTAGATAGTCGCCGATATAGCGGCTGGCTTGCTTGGATGTGAGGACGGCATTCGTTTGTGTGCATTCGCAACCAATGTCGGATGCGTCCTTGCCGCACTGTTCCATCAGGCTGGCCAGGAAATTAACCTGCTTCTGGCTGGCACCGCGAAGGTCAACGATTTCGGCTCGGGCGGCGGCGGCGTGTAGATCAGATTGAATGGTCATAATATTTCTCCTTTTGGTTTTCATGGTTATTCCACTTGG
>Ga0080013_1003793_pt1 | contig 15456 bp, 14 predicted proteins | sample ETNvirenome_6_85_FD_69236 | JGI IMG/M metagenome (GOLD analysis project Ga0080013, IMG submission 69236) | Marine viral communities from the Pacific Ocean - ETNP_6_85 (SPADES assembly) (version 2) | ecosystem: Environmental > Aquatic > Marine > Oceanic | place: Pacific Ocean | collected 2013-06-19
CCAGTTAAAACCATTATATTGAATAATCATATCTATGGTATAACAAAAGCATTTCAAGAAACTAATTTTGAAGGTAGGGCTGAAGCATGTGGACCAGTTGGTTATAATCCACCGAATTTTGTTGATATAGTTGGTGCTTATAAAATCCCAACTATGGTAGTGGATGATGGTTCTGATTATGATGAGATTAGAAAACAAATTAGGGCTTTTTTGTCAGTACAAGGTCCTGTTGTTATGGATTTAAATTGTCATGAGTATCACACTTATGATCCAAAGATAGTTGGGTGGGAAACACCAATTGAGGATATGTATCCATATTTATCAAACAAGGAGTTTGACGATAATATGTACATAAAACCAATAGGTCAAAAAAGAGTTTATCCAAAATTAATAAAAAATGAATTATGGGACTAGATATATTATTTATAGCACCGAGTAATTCAAAAGGTATTTATCAAGATTTAGCAAAAGACTATGCTGGCATAGAACCACCAGCATGGGCATGTTTATTAGCAGAGTCATGTAGGTCAGTTGGATATAGTGTAGACATACTTGATACTGGAGCATTAAATTTAACAAATGAACAATCAATAGAAGTTATAAGAGATAAAAATCCAAGACTAATATGTTTTGTTGTATATGGACAGAATGTAAATGCTGGTACTACGATGATGAGTGGTGCTGTTTCTTTATCAACAGCAATAAAAGAAGATGGAGTTAATATTCCCATAGCATATATTGGTTCTCATGTACAAGCTTTACCTTATGAGACACTTGATAAAGAACCGAGTATTGATTTTATTTTTACAAATGAGGGTGTATATTCTTTAAGAGATTTACTATCTCATGAAAATTTTATAGATAATCTTAGTGATGTTAGAGGAATAGGTTATCGTAAAGATGGGAAGTCTGTGTTAACATCACCATCAATGCAAGTACCTGGTAGTAGGATGGATGAAGATTTACCTGGTTATGCATGGGATTTGTTACCATATGATGAGAAACCATTTGATTTATATAGGTGTCCGATGTGGCACGCGGAGTATGATTCTGATAAAAGAACACCTTACGCATCAATAAGTACTTCATTAGGATGTGTCTTTCAATGTGAGTTCTGTATGATTAATATATTGAATCGTGATGATGATGATCCCATTGGAGTAGCAGGTAATTATAATGTTATGAGATATTGGTCTACAGATTTTGTTTTAAAACAATTTGACAAGTTAGTTGAAATGGGAGTTGAGAATATAAGAATTATAGATGAAATGTTTTTGTTAAATCCTAAGTACTACAAACCATTATGTGAGGGATTGATTGAGAGAGGATATGGTGACGAGTTACGAATGTGGGCATACTCAAGAGTTGACACAATAAGAAGACCAGATATTTTAAACTTGGTAAGAGGTGCAGGAATAAGATGGTTGGGAATTGGAATTGAGAGTGGTGATAAAAATGTTCGGTTAGAAGTGCAAAAAGGAAAGTTTGAAGATGTTGATATAAACGAAGTAGTTAGACAAGTAGAAGATGCTGACATAAATGTAATGGCGAATTATATTTTTGGTTTACCAACAGATACACATGATTCAATGAGAAAGACACAAGATTTAGCACTTGAATTATCAACACTTGGATGGAATGGGTATGCTGCGATGCCACTACCAGGCAGTCAGTTGTATAAAGATGCTTTAGAGGCAGGGTATGAATTACCACAAGATTATGAGGGTTATTCATTTCATGCTTATAATACAACACCAATTCCTACGGATAAATTGACATCAAAAGAAATATTGAAATTTAGAGATGAATCTTATTTAGAGTACCACCAATCAGAAAAGTTCTTATCAAAGGTAAAAGAAAAATACGGACAAGGAGCAGTTGATAATATACTAAAGAATTGTGAGATAAAATTGAAAAGAAAAATATTGGGAGATTAATATGGGTGTATCACTACCATTAATGTCAGATAATATCGATAGAGAAGATGTAGATTGTTTAATAGAATTTTTAAAACAAGAACCAATACCTAGATTAACTAATGGACCAAAAGTAATTGAATTTGAAGAGAAATGGTCTAAGTGGTTAGGTGTAAAACATAGTGTTTTAGTCAATTCCGGGACGGCAGCTAACGAGCTAACTATGTTAGCATTGAAGTATAAGTATCCAGAAGGTGGAGAGATAATAGTACCACCACTTACTTGGATATCAGATATTAATTCTGTTTTGTTTGCCGAGTTCAATCCAATATTTGTAGACATAAATTTTAAAAACTTATCGTTTGATTTAGATAAATTAGAAGAAGCTATAACAGAAAAAACAAAAGCCATTTTTGTTACACACGTGTTGGGTTTAAATGCATTATCTGAAAGACTATTGAAAATATGTGAGGATAATGATATATTATTGATTGAAGACGTTTGTGAATCACATGGAGTAACTTACAATGATGCTAAAGTAGGTTCTATTGGATTTGCTAGTAATTTTAGTTTCTATTTCGCTCATCATATGAGTACAATAGAAGGTGGTATGATTTCAACAAATGACCATAATTTTTATCAGTTATGTAGGTCATTAAGGTCTCATGGAATGGTCAGAGAGTTTACTGATGAAAAACTAATAGAAAAGTATGAAACTGATAATAAAGATTTAAGTAAAGATTTTATCTTTATAGGTCCAGCTCATAATTTCAGAAGTACTGAAATAAATGCTGTTTTGGGTTTATGTCAATTGAAAAAATTAGATTCAAATAATCAAATTAGAATTGATAATTTTAAATATTTTGTAGATAGTTTAGATTCAGAAAAGTATTATACTAATTTTAAAATGGATGGACAATGTAATTATGCTTTCATTGTTGTTATGAGGGATGCAGATTTAGAATTGAGAAATAGAATTGAAAGTATGATGAATGAAAATGGAATAGAATTTCGTAGAGGATTGTCTGGTGGTGGTAATCAGATGAGACAACCATTTTTTAAGTCTCAATTTGAAATACCTTATGATAAGTATCCTAACATTGAACATATACATAATTTCAGTTGGTATATCGGTAATTATCCATCATTAAAAAGGGAAAAGATACATAATTTAGTAAGGTTGTTAAATGAAATTGAATAGTTATTATGGGTATTATTTAACACTTCACGAAAATCCTAAGTGTAAACTATTACATTTTAAATGTTTAAAGATATTATATTAGGAAGATTAAAAATATGGTAATGACCATAAAGATGATATTTATTAATTAAATAAGAGACATTATGAAAATTTTAATTGTATATCCAAGATGGACTGGTAGTTACGGTTTAATTTCAGGATATTTCGCACGTAAATCAGGTGGAGTTATTCCACCACTTAATCTTGCTCTTATTGCTGCAATTGCTAGACAAGGTGGTCATGATGTATCTATAATTGATGCTGAAATTTTAAGAATTAATGAAAATGATTTAGTAAAGATGGTTGTAGAAAAACAACCTGATATAGTTGCTATGACAGGTACAAGTCCATTTTTCCATACAGTAAAATCTTTTGCTGAAGCTTTGAAAAAAGAAGACTCGTCTATAAAAACTTTAATAGGTGGTCAGCACATTACAATAGATGGTAAAAAAGCATTTTTTGATTGTTTTGATTTTGGATATAATGGGGAATGTGAAGACCAATTATTAAGTTTTTTTAATGCTGTAGAGAAAGGTAAAGGAATTGAAAAGGTTAAAGGTGTTTTCTATAGAAGTAACAATAAAATTCTTTATACAGGACCCAATACTTACCAAAGAGAATTAGATAAACTACCATTTCCGGCACGAGATTTACTACCGTATGACAAATATAAAATAGGTACTTTACACGGCCGTAAAAATTTCACTTCTATTCAATCTATGAGAGGATGTCCATGGCATTGTATATTTTGTGCATCTGATAAATTAAATACTACTGCAGTATCTAGACGTTCACCTGAATCTATTATAGAAGAGATGAAACACGTTATTGATAACTTTGGTGTTAGACACTTTTTTATAGTTGATGATGTATTAACTTTATATTTTGACCAACATCAAAAGATAATCTGTGAATATATTATTCAAGAAAAAATGAATATTACTTTTGAAGGGAGTACAAGGTCAAATTTAATAGATGAGAAAAATGTTGCTTTAATGTCTGAAGCTGGTCTTATAAGATTATCTTTTGGATTAGAAACAGTTGACAGCGAAATGAGAAAAACGATGAAGAAGCAAGTTCCTCTTAAATGGTATTCACGAGCTAATAAAATATTAAATACATATAATGTTGAAGCTTCAAATTCTGTTATGATAGGTTTACCTGGAGAGTCGAGGGAAACAATAAAAAAGACTTTAGATTTTTTAGAAAACGATCCATACGTGAAACAGGCCAATTTTGCTATAGCAGTTCCCTATCCTGGTACAGAATTTTATACGATAGCATCAGAAGGCCAGCAAGGTATGGAGTTATTGACAGATGATTTTTCTGAGTACCGAAGATATGGAACTTCAGTTACGAATGTTGGTGATTTAACTTCAAATGATTTAGTTGAATTACAAAATGAAGGTTTTGTAAGTATATATTCTAAACCACACAGATGGGGCCATGTTATTAAAAAGAATGGTTTGTTTGGTGGATTCTTAATGATGTTACGTGTGTTACGAATTATATTACAAAAAAACTTAAAGATGATTAAAAATGTTAAATTTACTTCAACTCAGACTAGACCTAAAGAGTTTGCGTAAAAAATAATTAAAAGAGTTATATATGATAAAAGTTTTAATAACAGGAGCAGCTGGATACTTAGGTTCTACTTTAACAGAGGTTTTATTAGACAAAGGTTATAAAGTAGATGCTTTAGATAATTTAATGTATGAACAAACATCATTATTACATTTATGTTCGAATAAGAATTTTAGATTTATAAATACTGATGTTACTAATTTCAAGTTTTTAAAATCAATAGTATCTACATATGATGTAATTATTCCATTAGCGGCTATTGTTGGGGGACCGGCTTGTGATAAGAATAAAGACTTGGCAACTAAAGTTAATTTTGAACAAATAAAATGTATTGTAGATAATATAACAGACAATCAAAAATTGATAATGCCAAATACAAACAGTCAATATGGTAGTTCAAAAGAAGTTATTACTGAAGATAGCCCATTCAATCCTTTATCACATTATGCAGTAACTAAATGTGATGCGGAAAATTATATACTTAATAATAAAAGTGGAGTATGTTTAAGATTAGCTACAGTATTTGGTGCATCTGCTAGAATGAGAACTGATTTATTAGTAAATGATTTTGTACATAAAGCTATAGTAGATGGTTATTTAGTCTTATTTGAATCACATTTTAAAAGAAATTATATACACGTTAGAGATATTGCGAATACATTTTTGTTTTGTATAGAAAACTATGATAGAATGAAGGGTGATGTTTTTAATGTAGGTTTAACTGATGCAAATTTGAGTAAGTTAGAGTTAGCAAAAAAAATAAAGAAATACTTTCATAGTCTAGTTATTAAAGAAGATGAGTATAAAACTGATTTTGATAATAGAGATTATATAGTATCGAATGAAAAACTTGAGAGTTTAGGATGGAAACCGAAGTATACAATAGAAGATGGTATCATGGAATTAAAATATGCTTATGAAATGATTATCAAACATAACAATAGAAACTTTACGAACTTATAGGAGGTATTATGAAAATATCAATAATAACACCGTCTAGAAAAAGACCTAAATATCTTTTAGAATCCTTTGAGTCTTTTATATCAAAGGCAAAGAACAATAAAGATATTCAATATATAGGAGTTATAGACGATGATGACATGGAAACAAAAGAATATAAAGATGATATTCTTAAAATGGGTAAAAAATATGATGTTAATATTGAATTATATGAAACTCCACGGATACCACTTGAACAATATTTAAATACTGGCGCTACTGTAGCTACAGGTGATGTTTTATTTTTTATAGCAGATGATGTTTTTTGTGATAAAAATGGGTGGGATACACTTATGTCTGAAGCATGTGAAAAATATTTAGATGAACCTTTTTTAATTTGGACAGTTGGAAAGAATGAAAGTTGGAAGCCATTTCCTACTCATTTTGGATTAAGTAGAAAGTGGGTGGATATTGCTGAGATGGTGACTTGCCATCGGTCATCAGATGAATTTGTGAAAGATATTGCTGAATTAGCTAATTTGAGAACTATAAAAATGTTAGATTGGTATATACATAGACAAAGACAATTTGGTGGAAAAAAGCGCCTTGAAGGAGCTTTAGAATTTGATGAAACAGCACAAGAAATGTATCACGGGTATGATGGGAGGAAACCATCTATGAGTATAAAGAATCCGAAGGGACATTTAGATTTTGATGAAGTATCTGGAACAATATCTACAAAGGAACTATTTGAAGATATAGCTGAAAAACTTAAAAACTGGAAATCATATGACTAATAGAAAATATTTACTAACATTATCAGAACTTATAGATAGATTATCTATTGTTCAATTAAAAGAAGTATTCATTACAGAACATAAGGAAGAATATGCACAAGAAATTAAAGATATAGTTCATGATTTAGATGAGTTGATGCAATGGGAAAAACCAACAGGTGAAATGATACGGGCTATTGTAGTATTGGCTCAAATGAATCTTCATATTTGGCATAACGAAACTAAATACAGAGCTGGAGACGGTGGTGGTAATCTTGAATTGACTCATGGTTTAAATGGTATTAGAAATACTGCAAAGAATAAGATACAAGAAAATCTTGTAGAGGGTGGGAGAAAAGATCATAAGATAGATTGTATAGCGGCTGAATTTGAAGATTGGGAAGTGAGTTGGTAAATGTTTAAGGAAACTAAAGGTAGGTCAGTAAAAAAATCTATTGGTTGGAGGATATTGGCAATAATTAATAGTTACATTATTTTAGCAATGTATATCACAAATTCACCTTTATATAATGCTATACTGATGAATGTAACGGGAGCAGTTTTGTATTATGTGTATGAAAGATTGTGGAATAATACACACGTTGGGAGGTATGTTGAATGAAAATATTAATAGTTGGAGATACTTGTACAGATGTTTTTATTTATGGTGATATATTAAGATTAAGTCCTGAAGCACCTATACCAGTATTTAATCCATTAAGAGAAGATTCAAATGATGGAATGGCAAAAAATGTTCTTAATAATGTAGAAGCTTTAAAAGTAGATGTATTTTCTGTTACTAATAAAAATAGTATTAGAAAAGTTCGCTATGTAGACACCAAATCTAACCAACTAGTTTTAAGGGTAGATGAACACGACTATTGTGATAGGATAGAGAAAGAACTTTTAGAATTAATTAGAGGTAATAAATACAGACCACCTCTTTCTGGTGAAATAGAAATTGATGCTATTATTATTTCAGATTACTGTAAAGGTTTTTTAGAAAAAGAAGATATTCAATATATTTGTGAAAATAATAAGAATGTATTTATTGATACTAAAAAAGAACTTGGAGATTGGATAAATTCAGCAACATATATAAAAATAAATTCCTTAGAGTATGATAAAAATACAAAGTTTTTTGAAAGTAGTAAAGTCATTGACAAGACTATTATTACTAAGGGTAATGAAGGGTGTTTATTTCAAGGTAAAATTTACCCAACTGAAGATGTACCCGTAAAAGATATATCAGGTGCAGGTGATACGTTTCTTGCTGGGTTGACTGTAGAATATATTAAGACAAAAGATATAACGGGTGCTATTAAGTACGCACAAGAATGTACTAAAATAGTTGTACAAAAACACGGAGTATCAACAATATAATGATAACATTACCAACAGCCGGTAAAATAAAAGTTTATGATGCTCTTAGACCTACGAAGAACCACCGCGGTCGGATAAGAAACAATGAAATTCTTGATGAGTTTGATAAAGAAAAACCAGTATGTATGTTTCTACAAGGTCCAAGTTTGGAAAATTGGAAAAAATTAGATCCACCTTTTAATGAACATAGTGATTGCGTGTTTGCATCAGTAAATAATTTTGAACCAGTGGATGATATTTTAAAAAAAATTAATCGTAGAGTAGAACTTTTGTGGTGTAGTTCTGAAGTACGGTATAACCAAACATCACAGAATATTAATGATTTTATTAAAAATGATGGAATTCTTTTTACAAGTATTACGTTGTGGGAAAATTCACGAAACAGAGACATATCTTGCAATATAAGTGAAGATTTAAAGAATGAAGAAAGAAATATTATATTTTCAGATTATGGTATAAATTGGTTGAATTCATTCACAAGTTTTATTATTGTAATGGGAGTACTAGGTTGGAAAAAAGTTTATTTATTTGGTGCAGATGGTAGCGGAGGAGGATATTATCAAGAAGGAAAATTTGATTATGGTAGACATGAAACCATTTCACAAGATACTAATCTCCTCAATAGAGATTGGGAAGAGATATACGACGGTGCTCGACAGTATCTTAAAATTCCTTATTTAGTTCCAGAGAATATAATAAATGTTAATAATAATACAGAATTGACTTGTTTTAATACTATTACTGAAGATGATTTTAGAAAACAATTTGGAGAGTAAATAACTAATGAAAATGAAATTTAATAAAGTATTAGCTTTAGCCCCTCATACAGATGATATAGAAATAGGTTGTGGGGGATTATTATCTAAATTAAAGTCTACAGCTCATATAGATGCAATTGCTTTTACAGAAGCACAACCATTATCCACTGGTAGTCCAGTTGATGAATTTAAAGAATCTATGAAAATAGTGAATGCCACAACAAAATTTATGAATTTAAAACCTAGAATTATGAATGAACAACGTCAAATTATTTTGGATATGTTATGGAAGTTAAATAATGAAGTAAAATATGATTTAGTTTTATGTCCATCTTCATCTGATATGCACCAAGACCATCAGGTTATATATAATGAGTGTTTTAGAGCATTTAAGACAACGACTATTTTTGGATATGAATTACTTTGGAATACAAGAAGTTTTAAGACTGATATTTTTGTGGCGTTAAAGGAAGAACATTTGAATGAAAAATTTAATATGATAGATTGTTATAAAACTCAAGGAGAACGAATTTTTATGAGTAAAGATTATGTTTTTGATATAGCTAGAACTCGTGGGTTACAGGTCGGTTGTAAATATGCAGAAGCGTATGAAGCTATTAGGATTGTTGATTCATTATAAATGAGTAGAAATTTACAAATTTTTCAAAACTGGTTACACAAAGAATATTCTGATGAAGTTTCTAATGATATAATTAATGTGATTGAGAGTGAAGGTATTCCAAAAAGATGGACACTAGCCACATCTAGAATTATTCATCGCTTATCTGAAATGCCTTGGTACACTCAAGAACAAATATTAAATGAAATTTCTTTGACTAAAGAGGAATTAATTACTTTGAATTCCTCCATACGTGAATCAGAATTTTTACAAGATATAATTTTACATCAAGGTTTGGGTAGAAAGTATTGGAATACGATGATACCTTATGTTAAAAGTGGTAAGATAGATAAAGTTATAAATTATGAATATGATTTTCCATTAAGATTAGCTTTGTTTCCTGGAATGTCTTGTATGTACTATTGTGGATTTTGTGGTAGGAATCAAAGTGCTGCTTATGATCCTAAAAAAGTGTTAAAGAGTGGTGCTGATAGATACAAAGATATTATTTCAAGTTTACCTAAGAATTCAACTATCTCTATTTCTGGTGGATTAGAACCACTTACCAATTTTAAGTTAGGTGAGATAATATCTCATGCTAAGTCTTTAGGTCATAGAGTTCCCTTGATAACTAATGCTCATATGTTGACACCAAAGTATTTAGAGAGCCAACCTGGAATTTGGGATTTAGATTCATTGAGAGTGTCATTGTATGGTACAGACCAAGAATCGACTTATTTTGTTACACGACATGAGAAGGCTTATAATTTAGTCAAGAATAATATAATAGAATTTTTGAAGGAACGAAACAGAAGAAAATCAAATGTTAAATTGGGTATCAATTATATTATAATTCCAGAAAATATAGATACTATTTTACCACTCCTTGATTATATAGTAGAAGTGAATTCTGATATTGAAGGACAAGGTATTGATTTTTTAACTATCCGAGAGGACTTTGGGAGTGTAACAGATATTAGTGATGATGTTGATAAAAATGCTGAGGGTAGAAAATATTATATAGACGGATTTTTGTCAGCCGAACAAAGAACACAACTCATAGATATATTTAAAGTATTTAATGAAAGAAGAGAAAAAGAATGTCCTAATTTTCATGTAGATTTTGGTTATGCCATGGTAGCATTAGGGGAAGGTAAACTTGGTAAACCTTTAGCAAGAGTGAATGGTACACAAATGAGAAAATCAGGATTTCCACAATTGTCTGTTGCCGTAGATAGTGCTGGAGATGTGTTTCTTTATAGAGAAGCTGGATTTTTAAATAGACCAGGAAATGATAAGTTTATTGCTGGTAGAATAACTATTGGAGAGACATTGGAATCCGTTTTAAGAAAGTTTATTGACAACAAAGAAAAAGCAGATTTGGTACTTGATGATTCAAGGTTCATGGATTCATATGACCACTTGATGACTTTATTAGTTAATCAGGCAGAACAAGATATGGATTTCGGAATATCTTTTAAACAAGGACCAGTTAAGGTTAGATGTCCTAATGTAGAAGACTTGAATGTTGAATTAAGTAATAATTGGTATAGAGATGAAAAAAATTAGAGTAGGTCAGATAGGTAAGGGAAGTTTTGGTAAAAAGATATTATCAAAGTTAGAGAAGATACCTAATGTATCAGTTGAATGGGTTTATGGTTCAACAGATAAATGGTGGGAGTCGGGAGATGATTTGGATTGGGTTATTATTGCAAGTCCAAATGAATTTCATTATGAACAGGCAAAACACTATTTAGAAAAGGGTATCAACGTCTTCTGTGAAAAGCCAGGAACATTATCAACCCATTCGTTACTTGAATTGATAAGCTTATCTGAGTTAAAGGATGTATGTTTTTATATAGATGATGTATTGACTTATGAGGATATATTACCAATTAATGATTTTATTTATAAAAAATGGGGTGGATTATCTGCCAATATAATTGATAGGATGGCATATCATCACTTTTATTTGGTTTATGATATGATTGGTGAATTGACATCAACTAATATTGATGTAATAATTAATGATATTAGTCATAAGGTTTTTGAAATAGATTTTAACGATTTAAAATTTAGGTTTGAATATGATTTTGGTTGGCATAAAGAAAAAGTTCATAATATAACATCAAGATTTAGTGGTGATGCTTTAGAAACTATGTTGACAAAGGTTTTACATAAGGATGCAGATTTTGAGTTAAATCACCGAAGGAGTCTTTTTGCAACAAGATTAAGTGAACTTGTAAAGTCTAGTTTATATGGAAAATGTGCTGTAGTTGGTGCCGGTATATATGGTATTACTGCGGCTACTAAATTAAAAACTGCAGGATATATAGTAGATTTATATGATTCTGAAGATGATATTTTAAAAAAAGCATCTGGAATTAATCAATATAGAATACACAGGGGATATCATTACCCGAGAAGCCCTGAAACAATAGAGTCGTGTAAGAGTAATGAAGAGTCGTTTATAAAATATTATAATCAATCTATAGTGAATAATAATATAAAACATTATTATTCAATTGCATCTGAAGAGAGTTTAGTAACATCACAAGAATATTTAACTGTATTAGATAAGGCTAAATTAGATTGGAAGATAGTAGAAACATTACCAAATTGTGATTTGACTATAGAAGTAGAAGAAAAATTATATGACCCTAATATGTTGAGGAGTATATGTCGTGAGCGAATAAAAGGTAATGGAATTAATTTAATATTGAATAAATATGTAGAGAAATTGAAAGGTTATACTCATGTTGTTTATGCTACATATACATCACTCAATGATTTTACAAAAGATAAAGAAGATTATCAATTTGAGTTGTGTGAAAAACCAGTATTAAAATTACCAAGTATATATCAAAATAAGAGTATTGTTATTATGGACGGTCCTTTTATGTGTTTTGATCCACTAGCTGATACAGGATATCATCTTGGTGGAAATGTAGTTCATGCTATTCATGCTAGTAATATAGGTAAGACTCCCAAGATACCACCAGTGTATGAAGAATATTTAAATAAAGGTGTTGTAAAGAAACCAAAGTATACAAACATAGATAGGTTTATTGAGTCAGCTAAAAAGTTTTTTCCTGAAATAGAAAACTCTGAATATATTGGTTCAATGTACACAATACGAACAGTTTTGCCATACAAAGATGATACAGATGAAAGACCAACTATTGTTACTAAACGTGGCAATGATTTTATTTTATTTAGTAGTAAAATTGGTAATTGTGTAGATTCATCGGAAGATATATTAAATATAATAAAAAATGAAATTAGCGAGAATTAAATTATACTTATATGTGTATATGATTAGTTAAGAGGTTATATGAATCATACGAAAAATGTAGTTATAATACCGATAATTGTCCCAAAAGATAAGGATTTAGATAAGTTTGGAGGTTGGAGATGGATGGGGTATTCCAAACAGGCTTGGCAATATTGGTGTGATAAATATGGTCACGAACTTGTGATATACGATACACCTTCTATAAAAGATACTTCAAGGTTTAGAGTTACAGTCCAACGTTGGTTTGATATTTTTGATTTTCTTGATGAACGAAATATAAAGTATAATCAAATTGCTATGGTAGATGCAAGTTCTATACCAAAATGGGATTGTCCAGACTTTTTTGAATTGACAGATAATAAATTGACTGTCGGTATTGAAAATGATAATTTAGCATGGGTATATGAAGGAGTTCAAGGATATAAACATATGTTTGATGATTATGAGTTGGACATCAATAGATACTTTTGTAGTTCTTTTATGATATTCAACGAATCTCATAGAGGACTATTTTCAGAGTTTAAAGAAAAATATATGGCAAATGCTGATGAGTTCATTGAATTACAGAAGACTGTTAGAAGAGGTACTTGTCAGACACCTTTAAATTATGTAGTTCAGATGAGTGGTGTTGAAGTTAACTACTTACCAAAACCATTTAGGACATCACACTTACCACGTAAAGAAATGCTTGGACCTAATTGGCAATTGAAGGAAGACATGACTCCATTTTTTATTAAGTTTGGTTATGTGTGGTTTTTTAGTGGGTTTGATAAAAGGTCTAGAAATGAACTTATGGATCAAACTTGGGATTTGATTAAGGATAATTATGATGATAATTTTATTTTAAATAAATTAGTTCATAAGGATAAATGGGTAAAGACTACTACGAGGAAGTTTAAAGAAGATATACTTAGAATTTTTAATAAAAGTAAAGATTTAACTTGTTTAGAGATAGGTTCATGTAAAGGTGATACTACTAGAGTTTTTGCTGAGTGTTTTAAGAAAGTATATTCATTTGAACAACTACAAGAAAATGTTGAAAGTATAAAGGATAAATGTTCTGATGTTGACAACGTAGAATTTAATCAGATGGATGTGTATAGTCCAGATTTTCAAATACCAGATGATATAGATATAACTTTTGTTGATGCTGGTCATTCAACTGATTTGATAAAATTTGATATCAAAAGACTTTTAGAAAAAAATAAAAATATGATTTTGATTTTTGATGATTATGGTCAACAAGATGGTGTGATAAAAAATGCAATTAAAGATTCTAATTTAAACGTAGACCGATATATAGGTGAACATACAGGATTTAAGTGTAAAAATCTTACAGGTAAAGAAATAAAGTTTATAACTAGTGAGGGTGTAATTTGCAACATGAGACAATGATATGAAGAAGAATATAGTTTTCATAGTAGATATAAAATTAAAAGGAACTCAACAAGAAGTTGGACGTTGGGCAGAAACCCGAAGTAGTCCTTATAAGTTTTCTATAAAATCTTGGAAAAAGTGGTGTGATAAAAATGACTGTCAATTGTTTGTTTTGAATGAACCAGTTTTATCACAAGATTATGGGTGGGAAGATTGTACTATGCCAGTATCTTGGCAAAGATATTATGTATTTGATTTATTAGAAGCAAATGAAATTGACTACGATCAAATTATGTATGTTGATGCTGATACTATCCCACATCCAGACTGTCCAAACGTTTTTGATAATAGTGATAGAAAGTTTTGTTTTGTACATAATGATGGTAGTTATGATTGGATATTACGTAGTATTGAGAATTATTCAAAATATTTCTTTGATGGTTATATGCTTCCATGGCATCACTATTTTGATTCAGGTATGTTAATTTTTAATGAGAAACATAAACAGTTTTTTCAACAGATAATTCAGTTTTTTCATGATAACAGAGAGAACTTAATACAGGCTGAAAAAACGTGGCACGCTGGTACAGACCAAACTCCTGTTAATTTTTTAACTCATATATTGGATATTGATTATAAACTGTTACCGTATGAATTTAATATGACAGATTTAAATAGAAAAGAACTACTTGATGATAGGATGTTATTTACAAAGATAGGATGGATTTACCAATATAATAGTATTCCTAATAATGTAAATGATAAATTGACTTATTATTGGATGGAAAAAACATATAATCATTTATGGAAAGGACGTTAATATGTTAACTTTAAAAAATAAATATGTTATAGGAACTCACGTTATGTTCTTTGAAATTGAAATGTTTAAAGATTTTATTGATGGGTTAATAAATCTATTAGAAACAGTTGAAAATAAAGAGAATGTAATAGTTGATTTATGTTTCAACTTATCACAGAAACTGGAAAAAATAGATAAAGATAAGATAGATGAAAAACAATTATTGGCAAAGTTTGCTAATGATACAAGGAGGTTGCAAGATTTAGGTGTCGAAGTGGATTGGAGAGTCCATGATGGAGATGATTTTTATTTTCATGCAGATTATAGACGAGATTTGAACTACAACTATTGTAAGAAAGTAGATTATGTAATGTGGGGAGAAACAGATAGTTTATTTCCTAGAGAAGCATTTCAAGCTATAGAGACATTATCTGAATACACTAAAGAACAAAACATACACAGGTATTTATTAAGTTTTGCTGATAGGAAAATGTGGGATTCATCTTGGGATCCGCTAGTTCATGTTGATTATGAACATTTAGAGTTTATAGATGATGATGAAGGTCACCTAAATCCTAATCAGGCAAAATCACCAATGTCAATTGAAAAGATGAATGAGATAAATGCTAAAGTTGATGAGTTTGATCTTACTTATATAACAAAACCAAAAATAAGTGGTGCTTGTTTAGTTTTGTCATCGGATTTGATAAAGTCTGGTGTAAATATACCATCATGTTTACTTTATAATGATGATGAGGGTTTATCTATAA
>Ga0080013_1003794_pt1 | contig 15453 bp, 6 predicted proteins | sample ETNvirenome_6_85_FD_69236 | JGI IMG/M metagenome (GOLD analysis project Ga0080013, IMG submission 69236) | Marine viral communities from the Pacific Ocean - ETNP_6_85 (SPADES assembly) (version 2) | ecosystem: Environmental > Aquatic > Marine > Oceanic | place: Pacific Ocean | collected 2013-06-19
CTGGGGAGACCCCGTAGCCAATGGACTAGAAGCAGTGATTTCAGCGTGGGCTGATGTAGAGATGTTGAAGACACCTCTAATAGGAGAACTCTATAAGAAAATAGAGGAGCCACCTGAGTGATACTATGGCTAAGAAAGATAAGAAAGAAGTAAAAGAAGCTGTAGAAAAGGTAGTCGAGGAAGTTAAGGCTGAAGAGATACCAGTAGAAATAGTTAAAGCTGAAAAGATACCCGTGAAAGTGGTTTCATCAACAGATAAGAAGATGGTAATGCACGAAAGCGGGCAGATGGGTTATTACGACGACGACAATAATTTCGTACCAGCAGAGTGATTAATATGGTATACAAAAAGAAAGCAACAAAGAAGGCTGCGCCTAAGAAAGCTACACCTAAGAAAGTATGTACAGAACATAAAGACGAGGAGGGTAACTGGTTTCCTCCCCTTTCCCCTGTATGTGTAGTTTGTGGGAGTGGGGCATAGCTCAGGACGATTAGTGCCGGAATTGAGTAGTGATTTCGCGGCAGGTTTCGAGACATCGAACCAAGTCTGCAAGTGTGATGAAGATGAAGATTGCACTTGTGGATGTCGCGTTTTGATAGACTATAAATAGTTTTGTAGTAAGCCTTTTATAGGGGCTAAAACCTATAGTAATGAACCGCAATAGGAGTGGTAAAAGTGTTTAAGAACGAAGTAGCAGAATTTATATATAAGAGAACATATTCTCGATGGAAAGAAGAAGAAGGAAGAAGGGAAGATTGGCCCGAAACGATAGAAAGATTTATTAGTTTTTTAATTTCAAAAAGAAAGGATATACCTGAGAAAACTATAAGGAAAATAAGGAAGTATATGGAAGAGTTTGAGGTTATGCCTTCCATGCGTTTCTTATGGGCATCGGGACCTGCTGCTGAATTTGATAATACATGCATATACAACTGCGCCTTCGCAAAGATAAACTCCACAGCTGCGTTCTCTGAATGTTTGTATATCTTAATGTGTGGCACAGGTTTTGGATTCTCGGTTGAAGAAGAAGAAGTGAGTAAGTTACCGAAGATACCAGTAATTCTTTCGGGGCGTGGTTTAGATAAAATTCCAATTTTTGATTCCAAAGCTGGTTGGGCTGATTCAGTTAAGATGTTGATGGACAATCTTTACGAGGGTCAGAATGTATATTTTGATTATTCTCAAATCAGGCCAGAGGGAGCGCGCCTGAGAACAATGGGAGGAAGGGCCTCTGGACCTCAACCTCTAATTAAGTTACATGATTTCATTCGTGAAACCATGCATAATGCTCAAGGTAGAAAACTCACCACTCTAGAAGCTCATGATATATGTAATCAGATTGCTGAGATAGTCGTCGTGGGTGGAGTAAGACGTAGCTCACAGATATCTCTGAGCGACCTGAGTGATAAAGACATGCGCCATGCAAAGGAGTGGCCTTATCCTATCAGGAGAGCTATGGCTAATAATAGTGCTATATATAGGAAGCGGCCTTCTGCTGCTGAATTTCTCAAAGAATGGGGCTCGTTAGCTCTATCAGGCACAGGAGAGAGAGGTATATTTAATCTTGAAGCTGCACAGGAGAAAGCTCCATCACGCAGATATGCTCCATTAATCCAAGGCACTAACCCTTGTGGGGAAATAATGCTTAGGGATATGGAGTTCTGCAATCTTAGTGAAGTGGTTGTTAGAGCAGAGGATGATTTAGATACCCTTTTAGATAAGGTAGAGACTGCTGCATGGCTCGGTGTTATACAGAGCACATTCACCTATTTCCCATACCTGAGAAAAGAGTGGAAAAAGAATTGTGACGTAGAGCGGCTTCTAGGCGTCAGTTTGACCGGTCAGATGGATAACCCCACCCTAATGAACTCTGAGGCCTTAAAAGCCCTTAAAAGCCGTGTTCTGCGCATTTCTCGCAAAGCTTCTAAGTACCTAGGTATCAATACACCTGTTGCAACCACTTGTGTCAAACCTTCAGGTACCGTTTCACAGCTCGTAGATTCAGCGTCAGGGGTGCACCCGCGCTTCTCAGAATATTACATACGCAGATATAGGATTGCTGCACGAGACCCTCTCTTCAGGATGATGAAGAAACTTGGTGTGCCAGCCCATCCAGAAGTAGGGCAAAAGAGAAAGACAGCATCAACATGGGTTCTGGAGTTTCCAGTTAAATCCCCTGATGGGTGTCTTACTCGTACAGATGTGACAGCCTTAGAACAACTACGTCATTATAAGAACCTCCAACATAACTGGTGTGAACACAACGCTAGCATGACTGTATACGTTAGAGAAGATGAATGGTTTGAAGTGGGGAACTGGGTTTATCAAAACTGGGATATCATTAATGGGGTATCGTTTTTACCTTATGACGGGGGACATTACGAATTGGCTCCCTATGAGGAAATAGACCATAGAACCTACGAAAGGCTTATAAAGAAGCTACCCCGAATAGATTATAAGCAATTGTCTAAATACGAGCTGGAAGACAATACTCAGGGTAAAGCCGAGTATGCTTGTAATGGCGACAAGTGTGAGATTTAAATATGACTTTTGAAACAGATATAACTGGATATGGTCGCAAGATGGGCCGAACCGCCGGTATACTACCAGAAGGTAGAATGGACGGAGTTCATTTTCTAGGAGCAATAGAAGACCGTGATGACATTCAAGGATGGATGCCTAGCGGGTCTATCACAGCTCGAACCCTGAATCCAGCCAACGGAGAATCATCTGGTGGTGGAGCCAACAAAGGAAATTATTGGGGAGTTAATCGAATCAATAATGTTTCTGGTTCAGGCAGCCCACAAATTTGGGACGCCGACTATCCACGTACTTAATTATCACTACTACTAATATACTGTGCTAGCGTAGGTGGTTTTCTATTTATTACTAAAGCTAAAGAGAAAGAGTTAGGGCTGAAAGATATAGCTTTCCCTATAATTCTATAGTTACCACTAAATTCAGGGTCATCTGTTATAATTTTTACAACATCATTTTCCACTAAATATGCTCCATCAATTATTTTCAAGCTATATTCATATTGTACCTTGAGATTAGCTTCAAATAATTTAGCTGCAAAATCTTTACACCCTGCTGGAGAATCTTCTAATTTATTTTCCACTTCAAAATATGTACGGTCCAACGCGCTTAAAGCTCCATCATGAGTGAAAGTGCCACTTGTATTATTATCTCCTTTTACTATAATAATAGTGGGTATTCTTTTTTTAGTAATCTTAATATCTTGTATATTGTATTTCTCTGTGAAAATATATTTAGGAATGGTAGATTCAAGGTCGCTTTCCAATTCAATCACAAACTGAGAATAAATACCATCATCCACAATTCTACCTATATTAGGACGTGGTAAATCACCATCGGTATTAATAGCACGAGCTAATAATTCTTTTACTATATTTAAAGCAACCAATGGTCCTCGAAAGGGTTTATTACCTGTGCGAAGAGTTGGGTCTGTGTCTCCTATCATACCTGTCTTAAGTTTATTATTTAGTTTAGTTTTTAAAAGTAGTTCTGTAATAGCAGCACCAACTGTGAGACCGTCCAAATTATCATAGTCATCAAATACTACCCTAGCCTCACCTAGTTCTCCTGCCTTTAACATATAACCCAGAGCGTCTTCAGCATATATTTCTACATCACTATATGTTTCTTTAACCCGTTTAATCCAACCCCTGAACATTGGAACACTATCATAATCGTTTAAGAAAAAAGTAACTTCTTTATTCCAAACTTTTTTAAGCCCAGCAAAAGTTAATGGTAAAGTAAAGGTTAAAGTGGCCGAGGTTAAATTACCATCACATTTATAGCCACCCTTTATGTAGTCAACTTCTTTTCCCTCAATACATATCTTAGGAGTAAGTTCTAACATCTGGTATGCCTCCTATGGGGAATACCCCCGTCATAAAGTCACCATCTATATTTAAAAGAGCAATCTCTTCTATAGTCATAGTAAAGGAATAAGACATAATAGCTCGAGGTCCTCCCACACCTAATGACTCCTCTATATTTTTAATAACTCCCCAAAATCTTACAAAGGTACCGTCCTTTTGCTTTTCATCCCAATATACTCTAACATTATTACTCTGTATTTCTCTAACTTTATGAAGATGTCCATAAAGAGATGATTCCGCAGAAGAAGTACTAAATGCAGTGGATAAACTTTCATCACCTAATGCCACACTGTCAAAAGATATTTCCTGAATAGGAGTTCCTACTCTAGCTATGAATACCTTTCCTTTACGAGAAATGGCAGTATAATAGTTACCAGCTCTAGTTACAGAAACATCACTAGTGATAGCTAATGAATTAAGAGTATATGCACTATCGTCAATTTCCCTGACAACTGCTACATTACCTTCTGTTGCATCAAAAACATTCCACATTTCGGGTCTAGGAACAGTAGCTCCACCTGTAGTCCCACTAACTACTATCTTTAAAGCATATAAATCGGTAGTTTCCCAAGCATCCTTAAGTGCTTTACCTATACCAGAACTAATATTTTGTACAACATATCGTCCGTTCCAAGTAATAGGTCCATCAGAGTTACCTGCATCTACAGGGGGCAGTAAGATGGCAGTGCTACCACTATAGACCTTAGAGGGACCGTCTATGACATCATAAATATTAATACGTCTGAGAAGCCAACTCTTCTCTCCACTCAGTCCTTCTATATCATAATAATCTCCATCAGTCTCCCCATAATTAAAGAATAAAGAATCGGCACCATCCCAACCATTCGTAGCACCAGAGCCTACCCACAAAGGCATATCAGTCGTACCACTAGGAAAGGCTATATATTTAAAAGCCCCTACTTCGTTAGCTGAATTAAAAACCGCTTCCATCTGGTCACTTATAGTTGCACCTGTAACTTCCATGACTCCACCATAAGTACCGTTAGTGGTAAAAGCTTCAACAGTACCTCCAGTTATGAGAACGCCTGAACTTCCTGTGTTAATATCATTAGTGCTATCAAAATATCCACCACACAAATTATCCAATGATATAGATTGCCAGTCATCAGGAATATCAAAAGATACATAACCAGACTTAGCAAAGGAAAGCTCCTTAGTGACATAGGACCCTGATAAAGCGTGTGAGTCAGTAGTATTAGGGTATGTCTTAGAAATGCTTGTAGTGTCCTCAAATTCGGTTGCCTTCCACTCAGCCGTCTGATTGACAGTCCCCGATTGAGAAACACCCAAATAGTAAACTCCAGCGATTGTAATACCCGTCGCATTTGCCCAATCAGACATGAGTTGATTAGCATAATTAGTCATATTAAAGAATATCTGATTAGTTTTTTTAGGGAATAGTAATAAGAAATATTCATTAGCATTCCTTGTTGCATCAGCTATATCTTGAAAAGTAGCACCATTCATTTCTGTAAAACCCACTTCATTAGAAGAACCATTATTAAATGCCTCTGAAGTATAGTCCGCAGTAAAGTTTCCTTCTGACGTACCCATACCTTGTGCGTCTATCTTTGTAGCCGATTCTCTATCATCCGATGAGCCCGTCCAATTAACGGGAGGTGTTATCCTGAAAACATAAGGCTTATTGGCTATGATAGAACTCACGGTGCTTCCAGTAGCATCCGCAGAGCTGGAAGGCTGCATGGAATTTCGAATGAGGTGATACTGGTCATAAAATCTTCCGAAATCATCCAGCGCAAACTGGTCCATAATGTAAGGCGTAGTTGCACCAGATACCCACGGATAAGCAGCCCCAGAACCAAACGCTAACGTGCCAGAAACACCATAAGTAGAACTACCTCTTAAGCCATCTGGTCGAGGCATATAGGTATAGTCTACCCTTCTAACCTCGGAAGTTTGTCTCGTATTGTTGTTAAAGTAGTTGGTTCCAGTGATATTCCATTGGTAGTCTCCTGCTGGTCTAAAGAAGACCTTACCATTGTCATATCTATATTTGGAATTAGCTACATTAGAAGCCTTAGCTCTACTTTGAGAAAAGTCCATGGTTATATATCTATATAAATCATCCACTGATTTAATCGGTGCACCAGCCGTAACATACGTCAATGGATAGTACTCGTCATCAATAGCCTTGACTGTTAAAAATATCTTTAATCTATTGAAAACCTCGTTGCGAGTATAATCAGAAGCATAGGAACCTGTTATCTTTGGGTTTCTATATTCTACCTTCAATATCTGCACTATAGCAGCTCCATCAATCTCTGTCGTGGCACCATCCAGAACATTAACTGGGGCAGTCTTTGAAGCCACACTAGAAAGCTCTACATCGAACGTCTTAACTCGGCGAGAGCCCCCCACCACCACTGCTTCATTAGTGCTAGCGTCTCTAGTTGAGTCCACTAGTACCGCTGTTATGCGTAGCTTAATAGTGCCTATATATCCATACTCAGTAGAATTAAGTATAGGAGGAATCTGAACATATACCTGCCTAGGTCCTTCTGCCACAAAAATTGTGTTATCTATCCCTGATTTAACAGTCCTATTCTCACATTTAATAATTCCTGTAGCTTCCCCATCTGATACTACCATTCGTTCTATACGTGTTGATATTTCAAAGGGAGAAACCTCATCTGTACTACTAGAACAATAATATTTAGAAGCAAATCCTTTCTGATTAATGGTTTGAACTATCACATCATAATTACCTGAAGCTGTATAGGTATGAGGTACTATAGATTCTTGAACAGGAGAGGGATATTGAGACCACTGATAATTAGCTGTGTCCACAGCACGTCCTTCCCCATCACCCCAGTCTATATACTGAGCTACAACATCTCTTCTATTAAATTTAAATTTAGCATACCTCTTATCAAAAACGGTTGCTGTTGCGTCTGCTGTAGTAGCGCCACTGTCAGAATACCAATCCATTGAGCTCATACGCCTGTCACCTTCCATTGAATATTATTTGTTGAAGCCACCTGAGTTGTAGATTTTCCTCTGATATTAGTATGGTCAAACACAAACAACCGAGCATTATAATTTTTCTCAACATCAGCAGAGTCGCCAAAAGCTGGAGCTCCATAATCGGGAAAACCTCGAGTATCCGTAATGTATTCTGTAGCACTTTCCACATTATATATTTCATAAGGATATAGGATTATTTCTTCTATAGTTCCTATATATCTTTGGTCATCTTGATTATATACAGTTGTAAAACTATCACCACCGATACGTCCACAAGCCGCTGTTATATTACATGCTTTGGTAGGAGGTCCGCCCCAACCATAGTCAGTATCAGTAGAAGGAAAGCTTCCTCCGTCATCTACATTCCACTCATCTCCACTATCAGAAAGGGTATTAAAACAACCAATAATAAACTTATTATAATTAGTTCTTCCAAACCCTCCTATAGGTGGGTATTTAGTATCATCATCCAGTTGATAAAAGTCAGAAGAATATTTCAAACTTTCACTATCTTCCAGTTGTCCGTTAACATATAGCCTAAATTCATCATTGGAAGTAATATCTGTAGTGGCTGCGGTAGAGTCTGTCGTCCCTCTTCTTTTATTAAATGTAATTAATATACTAAGTGGTAGTGAACCATCCATAGGGAAATTCCGTGCTGATGCTAAAGCAACTGCTTCATATGCACCAGTAGTTAAAGCTCTATTGCTACTAACGTTATCACCCGCTAGGCTACCCGAATATTCGTGATTATACTGTACACATACGCGCCCTTCTTTAAGGAAAACGTGTAGTAGGTCAAACCCACCTACAGCAGTACCAGCGCCGCTAACTTTAGTTCCTGTCCATGTAAGGCTCCCAGCACCTCCTCCAGTAGGCATATAAGTACCATCGGCGTCTCTATTACCTGCCGTAATAGTAACTGCCGCAGCATCATCAAGAGTCCTAAAGCCATTTTGATTTGCCTGTATACCACACACGGTCATACCTGTACCACCTTCATCAATCTTATAGGCCTGTGCACCACTAGGGTTACAATGAATAACCAAAGACCACTCTTCCGTCCACGGATTACCTCCCCCACTTTCCCCGTTATCAGATGCCATAGACTCCAAAGCTTGGTCTAATTCATAATCATTTGTTGTCGCTGCGCCTCCCTTATTTTCCCAGCTCCCAACAAACAACCTATTAGGTCCACAGTGATTGGAATGGAGGTCCGGGCCCATGCCGCCCCCAAACCAAGGCGCATACCCTGAAATACCATTTACAGTAGGACTCAGTTGACCAAATTCAGCTTCATAAACATTACCATACCCAAGAGAATAGATACTACCTGTTCTAAACCCAATGTCCTCTGTCGTAGGGTCTCTTTCTTCTTCATAAAACGTATAAGGCCCTGTGTATGCGCTTGTTGAAGTTACTCCAGTACCTGCACCAGAAAGGGTCCATGTCAATCCATATTCATTAAAGGGTATCCAGAAATTAGCGCGATGATATTTATTTTCTATAGAGCCACTAGCATCTATCAACAAATGTCTATACCATATATCGTCTCCTTCTTCTTCCCATGTAAATTTAAGGTTATTAATAGGTTCCTTAGTAAGTTCGTATAGATTAACATCAGGAGATAAGACATCAAACTGAGATTGCACCTTGAAATTAGTTATTACAGGTAGTTCATCAAAATATTCCCAGACATATTGGGGTCTATAATAAGTAGTTCCAGAAATATCTAAAGCTGTATTATCATCTCCTACAATAGTAACTGACTTTGTATTAATAGTATCAGTCATTCCTAAAAGGAGAGTTACCTCTTCAGTGGGTGCTGGAGCAACCGCCTTAACCATCTTAGAAATATCCATATAATTTTGCCTATTCAAAACAGGAACCATTTTTCCTGCTTGCCCACCAGTATTTTTTTCACCATCATAAGACCCATAACCAAAATCCTCGGAAAGAATTAACGCACTCTTTTCATCAGATACTCCCAAAATCCATGGATGTTCTTTGATAGCAGATAAACCTTTGGTGGCCTTATTACCTGTATTATATGTATAAAGTGCCTCATTAAAGGTAGTACCTAATTGACCACCATCCTCATCTGGGACTTCATTAACCATACATATATTTTCATATTGACGGTTAGTAGCCCATTCGTCACCTGAAAACATCATATTAATCCAATATCTTTTAGGAGAAATATAAAGTTGATAAAGGTTACTCTCAATACATAAACTAGTGACATTATCATCAGCCTTCAAAATACCTTTATCTACAACATCTCCACTTGCATCTGTAACACTTAGTTTAACCGTAGAATTAACTATATCTCGCTCTACCATTTTTATAATATGTTTATATCCCAGAGCAGAACGAGCGGCTTCATAAAAAGTAAGGGTGGCACCGGCTTTTGTATAGCTCGCATTCCTACTCATTTTAAAAGTATTTGAATCTACAATATCAATTATATAGGAACTTGGTTTAACGAGGGGTCGCCAAAGAGCAGACTCATCTGATGTAACAGCCATTCCTACAGAAGCTCCGTGACCAGTGCAAGTAACAGAATTACTTTTATATGTGCAATTAGCTTCTTTATTATAGCTTGCAGCCGCTTCATTATTTAAAATATTTGCTCCTGCGAATAGATATTCTCCAGCTCTATATATAATATATTCATCATCCATATCTTGCTGGAAAATATCAATATTATCAACCATGATTACATTTTTACCCGGTTCATCCTCATCAGTCCCGTCCGCAGGAGCACTTCCTGCTATAGATGTAATTTTAGCAGACGTAAGCACATTCTCTCGTGGTACTAAATACCCATTCGTGGCAGGCTGTCCGCTTCCGACCCAACCATCATTAGGAGAAGAGTTCCCTGAAGATATAGTAAACTTCATAAACCCTTTCTGAGTAAGACTATCAGTAGACATCCAATCTGCTGTTGCCGCCTCTCCCATTTGTATATAAGCATTCTCCTCATAGTCAGCACCAAAGTCCCCTGTAGGGTCTGTAGTAACTCCTCCTGTAACAAACACTTTAGTTTGTGTGTCTTGGGTAGCTTGCCAAGTGTCATCTGGTGTAGCAGTTTCAAAGAGAGTATTTCCATACATCTGATACCCCGGAAAATAGGCCTGAGTGGTGTCATCCTCTTTACTATTAGAACTTATCCATGCTGCCGTAGGAACTTTCCTTTCCAAAAGACCAAATTCCTTAGAAGAAAAATTATTAAATAACATATATCCTGCTTGTGCTGCCTCACCTGTTCCTCCTAGAGGAGCCGCCTCCACTTGAGGAAACCAGTCCCAATTTTTAAATCCTAATGTAAAATTTTGGCCCGGAGCAAGTTGATTTAAAGAACCATCGTTATTAAAAATCCTACCTGTGTTAGTAGAATTGGTATCACCAGCATTCGCAATTGTACCTGCTGGGGAAGCTATAGTGTCAGTACGAGCTTGCATAAACTTAGTATACGTGCCCGCTCCTGTAGACATATTATTTACAGGGGCATTCCAGTGTTTAAAAGTTATGGTGTCTATCAACAATTTAGTTTCTATGGGGTTAGGTCCTGTCCACGTACCAGCACCTGCCGAGACATTGCTAGCCGCATCAACTATAGGAAAAGCATAGTCATCCGAAACCCAGTATTCTGAATCAAACCACGTTCTCTCGGAAGCCCAAAAGAAGGGAGTGGTTGTTCGCGCGGGTGCCAGACCAAAATTACTTACCCAAATAGTCATATGTTTGGGGAACAAACTAGGGTTTCCCTTTCGTTCATCTAAATCTGCTGTTTGGAAATTAACTCCAAGTCTATCTAAATTGGACATATATGAATGCCAGTCATTATTAGTGTATCTCGACGGTAAAGGTAGCCCTAAATTAAGATAGGGTTTTTGATTTTTCTCCTCTTCCTCATCATCTTCATCAAAATCATCATCATCAGTAACGTCAACGTCGCTAGTTTGTGTATCAAAATAAGCTCTAATAGGTACGCCTGAACGCTCAGCATCTACATCCGTGTCATATGAATAAACTCCGTCAGAACCATCCAGTAAAACATCCTCCTTATACCATGCATATGGGGTATTTTGACCCCAAGGTTGTTGAACATCAAAAATAAATTTAACATTAAAAAATTCTTGTTTAGGTAATTTAACATAAGGGATTCCACTATCATCACCATGAGCGCCAGCCAATCTACCAATTACAGGGCCATGCAACATAGCTCCAGCAGGAACAAACCAGTTGTCTCCTTGCTCTGTCATTAACATTGGAGTACTTTTATTTAGAAGAGTACCACTCAACATTGCTTGAACTGGTAAAGAATAAGCATAAACAGCATCAGGGTCTATATATACGTTACCAGAGCCATCCTGATTACTTGAGCCACTACCTGAAGCACTATAAAAAGATTCAAAAACAATCCCTGTTACAATCTTAGGACCTATCTGTAAATTAGACTCGTTGTATTGATTGACTCCTTCAATATTACTCCAAGCACTACTTATATTTCCATAAGCCCTCTTCAGCCCATATTCTAAAAACTGGTCAAGACTACATCGACCTTGACTTACCTGTGAAGGTTTATAATTAGAAAACGTAATAACAACACTCCTCCAGAATGTTTTATTATGGGGTTTACAAAGCAACTCAGAACCAGTTATATCTATATCACAAGTAGCAGAATCCCTAATTTGAGTTGCGTCATCGCTAGCGGAGCCGTCATCTCCAAAGCCTACAACTGTACTACCCCAAAGGTCGGTAGCTCCTAAATCTATAGCAGGAGCAGGAAGTAGTTGGTCTATTTTCATATTAATATTAATTTCAGGAAATACTACTCGCTGGTCTCCTGCCGCCATAGCTCCTGATTCTGCAAGAGTTTGAGACATTGCCCCTATATTATTCGCCAAAGGATAAGGAATATTATATATAGATGCCCACATTTGTTGTTGGGGGGCTTTCATGGAAATGGGGTAACTGTAGCTGTTACTTTTAAACCAAGTATTCCAATAATTTGAACCGTCGTTTGCTGGCGTCCACTGCTGAAGCATCTCTAAAGATTGACCTATTCCCCCTGCATCAGAAGGAACAAGTTTCATAGTGCTTGAAAAGAGGGGGGCCTCACCATAAGATAAATAATTACCTGTGTCGTTATTTTTAGCTAGTTTATTAAAAATTGTATTCTCAGGATTAGCATCTTTTTCTGCTTCGGTGTTTTCTGTAGTAGCTGCCACTTTATCAAATTTAAGAATTGGCCTTATAGCCTCCCATTTCCAATAAGGTAGATAAATTTGCCATTTCTGTTTATCGTTACGCCAATCATTAACAACGGACCATAACCCCTTTATATGGTTTTTCTTAACAGGTCTTACCTCTACTCTCTCGCGCGCCCCATCGGGACCTCCCAATGAGTAATATTTTCCTAAATTATGCTCCACGTCATTATTTGCTCCACCTCCAAAGAAAGCGTCTCCTCCATATGTAATTTGTTCTGCTCCTTCAGTAGGAGTAACATAAGCATCATCAAGAGTAAGTTGGGCCGTACCACCTCCGGGTAAAACTAGATTAGCTCCCATAGATTTATTACTTCCGTCAAAATTCTCTTCTAGCCACGAATCTACAGGCTCTAAATGAGACTCAGAAAACCAAAAGTCAGCCCCTATACTACCCGTATCAGTGGATGCTCCTGTTAACATAGTTGTGCCAGTAGCTAACGAAAATTCACCCTCTGTGAGAGGAAAATTGTTTTGTACTTTATATGCTTCTAGTTCAGGAAGGGTAGAACTCCCACTAATACTCATACCAGTCACATAATATTGAACGAAGCCACCTGTTAATTCAGAAGCCCCTTGCTTAGGGGTTTCGGAAACGTTACCAGAAACTACATACTGGGTTGCCCCTAAGCCGCCCTTAAATTCTAAAGTAGTTTCACTCGCTCCTACAGGTAAATCTTTAAATTGGGGTAAAACTCCCACTGCATTGCTTAAAATTTCTTTCGTATAGAAATGGTTTCTCTTGATTGGTATCATTAAATATATCCTCCAAAGGTATCAACCCCGACCCGACTTTGTTTCAGGTTCGCTTTTTTAACTTCTAACGTCTCTACTACAATATTGCCAGCACCGAGCCGTTGGAAGGCTTTATCTGCTCCCGCTGAAGGAGCTTCATAATCTCTTAACATATTCTTAACGCGCTGAGTATTTAAGTCTTTGTTTGGGATTACCTTGCCCGGACCTTGAGGAACAAACAATTCTGGACCAGCTTCTCCTACTAGATAGGGCCCTCCTCCCATTGCACCATTTTGTGCTGCTTGTATATAACCTCCTTGTTGAAGTCCAACCAAACCCCCTACCGTTCCGATTGCTGAACTCGCAATATCTGCAATACCCCCAAGTACCTGCTTAACAACACCCCATATGGCGGAAAAGAGGGTCCATATAGGTGTTAAAATCTTATCCCTTAAAAAGTGCCAGAATACTGTTAAAGGGTTTCTCATTTTATCCAATACATCGTGAACAGCTGTAGCTAGCCAAATTATGGGGTCTACTAAGTAGGGTTTAATAAATACTCTATATACCCATCCTAGTCCATCTGCTATAGGTCTAATCAATTTCTCCATAAACCATGTACCTACTTCCTTTACATACCATATTAACATTTTAAAGAAATGACCTATAAACATCATTAATTTAAATAAAGGCCCTTCCAGAATATTTCCTACCTTTTCTCCTATAAACTTGAATAAATTACCTATTATTTTAAACGGCCATAAAAACATAGCTATAACATGACCAATGAACGTCTTAAACATAAACCATATGTCAAACTGTTCCTTCATTCTTATTGCTAATATCACTAAACCAGCAATTAAAAGAACAACTCCCACCACTAATAGTCCTATAGGATTGGCGAATATAGCTGCTGTAAATAGCCATACTGAGGCAGTAACAGCAAGGGTAGCAGCCGCCGCAATAAACGTAACAATGTTATATATAATCTTAACTATATTTGTCGCAACGATAGAAAGGAAATTCAGCCAATTTGCTGAGTTCTCCCACGTCGTCACTAACGCAGAGTATATCTTTTGTGCAATCATAATTGGATAAAGCATAAAAATTGTGTATGCCATAACAACATTAAGACCGATACGACTTACTATTTCAATTACGCGTACAGCTATACTTTTTAGAGTAGCTAAAAAATCCAAAAACTTGTTGTAAAGTAACTTTATCCGTAATGTAATACCCCACGAAAGCTGACCATTTTCTACGGTTCTAGTAAATATTGAAGATATTCTGGCCTGAATGCTTCGATATGTAGCCGCGATATTCTTTTTACCAATAACGAGTGCTATTTTTTGGTATGTCTGGTAAATCTGAAGCTGAATCAACCTTGCTCTGTCTACTATTAGATTATGTAATTTCAATACTAAACTTGTCTCTCCTAGGGCAAGTTCTGATTTCTTTATTTTGAAATTCCAACCAGTAAGCAAGAACAAAGCCATTTTGATATTAAATATTACTACATCGAGAGCGAGTTGAATCTTTGCTAAAGCGTAGCGCGCTAAGTCAGTAATATGCCTTCTTAACACAAAAAAGAGGCTTTCCTTCTCGTATGCCAGTTTTCTCAGGTTCACCATCTCTATTGTCAAATCTTGGGATAAAGCGAGCTTTTCAAGAGCATATTGTTTAGCTATAAGCCACGCTTTAACTTTTTTCACAATAATCGCATATGTATCTATAGCTATTTGTTTAGAATATAATATATTTTGCCATATGAGTGTACGTATACTCATACCTCTTACTCTTTCTTCAGCAACAATCCATGGAAACATAGCTTTTTTCGCAGAACTGTGGCGCGCTGTAGTAATTATCAAAAGATTTTCCAACGCTAGCTTTAAGTTTCCGATGGTAAGAGAATATAATTGCTGTTTTAAATCAGTCTTTCGTAAGAATAATGTGGTTAATAATGCCGCGTTATATCCTTGTTGAGTAATTGTTTGACGTACCCTTAGTGCTTCGTCTATTTGCTCAACTGTCATCCTCTTCATTAGAGATAGTTGCACAACGTAATTTAACGCGGCAGTTATAGGGAGCAACTTATTCATCAGGTGGAACGCTAACACTACCTTAACCAGCGTAGGACCCATTCTATCTAAAGCCGCTATGACAAATTTAAGAGGAATCAAGTAGACCTTAAATATTTCGATACCCAAAGCCCCTAACTGAACAAATCTATCTAACAAAGGAATAGCATTCTTTAATATTCCTTCCATTTGGTGAATACCCTCTATAGCTAATTTCTGAATAGCGAGCCCGAATGCGGTCAAGACCATGGCACCATCTCTCTCCACTACTAATATTTCCCTCAAAGACGCAACACCCTTTACCAAGGCTTCGTGAAAAGCATTCAAATATTGAGTTCCTTCATAACTGGCATCACGATATAAGAACATCATGGATATATTATTCTTAAGAATAATCATTTGAGCTTGAATCGACTCATTCTGAATCCTAACCATCTCATCCAATTGTC
>Ga0080013_1003795_pt1 | contig 15452 bp, 17 predicted proteins | sample ETNvirenome_6_85_FD_69236 | JGI IMG/M metagenome (GOLD analysis project Ga0080013, IMG submission 69236) | Marine viral communities from the Pacific Ocean - ETNP_6_85 (SPADES assembly) (version 2) | ecosystem: Environmental > Aquatic > Marine > Oceanic | place: Pacific Ocean | collected 2013-06-19
CTACTTCTCAGAAAAAACATCTCCATTTCATTTAAAAAGAGTAATGGTCGGTTTTGAAAGCGTAGAATTTCCCTATGAAATCAAGCGATAAAAGAGCTTGTATTATTTTAGCCCGCGGTGGCTCTAAGGGGATACCCCACAAAAACATCGTAGACTTTTGTGGAAAACCTTTACTGTCCTGGTCAATTAGAGCAGCTATTGAAAGCGGTGTTTTTGACAGGGTCGTTGTATCAACAGACTCTGAAGATGTTAAAAAAGTGGCCCTAGAAGAAGGAGCTGAGGTACCTTTTATTAGAGATGATAAGCTGTCGAAAGATAATGTTCTTTCAGCAGTCGCCTTGAAGGATGCGGTCCTAAAATGCGAAAACATCTACAATGAAAAATACGAAATTATTTGTGAACTACAAGCTACGTCTCCTTTAAGAAGCGCCGAGGACATCAAGGAAGCACATAACTTATTTTTTAAAAATTCACATGCAGATAGCCTCTATTCCGTTTATGAGCTAAATCATTTTCATCCAAAAAAGATAAAAAAAATAAATGATCTTGGTATGGTGGAGGATATATGCGATCATTTTACCGAAGATAAAATTGGAAGAAGGCAAGATGCTGAACCCCTTTACCTAAGAAACGGAGCAATCTTTATTATGAGAAGAGAAGTTTTAATTGATATGAAAGAAAGAGTTGGAAAAAAATGTCTGGCATTTGTAATGCCTGAAGAAAGATCCTTAAACATTGATACTCACTTAGATCTAGAACTCGGGAGGATTGTAAAAAATGTTTAAAGTTACGGTTGCTATCTGCTGTTACAATCAAGAAGAATGGTTATTTAGATGCCTTAGGAGTCTTGCAAATCAAACTTTACCTAAAAGTGATTTTGAAGTTATTGTCTGCAATGATAATCCCGCTGTACCTCTTGATGACATTATTGATAAAATGAAGCCACACCTAAACATTCGATTGCTCAATAATGATGTGAATATTGGCCTTCCAGGATCTCTAAATAAAATTGTAAAGAGTGCCCTGGGAAGGTTCTTCGTAAGAGTTGACTGTGATGACTACGTATCCCGGCATTTTCTGGCAATGCTCTCGGCATACCTCGAGGTCAAACATGAGTGCCAAGCAGTATTTTGCGATTACGCCAAAGTTAACTTTCATGGAAAAAAGATTGGCAGATTTGATGCTAGCAAAGATTTTATTGCGTGCGGAATTATGATGGACTACGAAGCTTTGTGCGCGATAGGTGGTTATGATGACAATTTCAAGATGAGAGAGGGGCACAACCTACACAAGCGATTTAGCGAAAAGTATAAAATGGAACATTTAAAAGTTCCTCTGTATCGATATAGAATGCATGTTCACAATCGCTCCGAAAACATTTCTGAGATTGCAAAGTATGATAAAATGCTATCCAAAGAAAATTCTAACCACACACAGAAAGATGAAAATGAATAAGGTAAAAATCATTGCTGAAATAGGTGCAAATCACAACGGTGACATGAGTCTTGCGAAGGAAATGATCCATGCAGCATCTGAAAACGGCGCCGACTTTGCGAAATTCCAGTCTTGGCAGGCCTCAAAAATACCGCCAGGCCCATGGGACACTCCCGAGCCCTTCTTTAATTTTAAAAACAAGCGAGACTTTTATGGCAAGGCACAGCTTACCAATGAACAGCACTATGAGCTTATCGAGGAGTGCAAGAAGAGAAATATTAATTTCTTAACTACGTGTTTTGACCGTGATCGTGCGAACTTTTTGAGTACGCTTGGAATGAATACTATTAAAATTGCTAGTTGTGATGCCACAAGTAACAAGATGATACGAGAACTAGCGAATAATTTTGAAACCCTTATCTGCTCTACCGGAATGACAGAAATGACAGAAATTACCGACCTTGATAATCTTCTCGTTTCTACTAAGAAAGACTACGTCATTATGCATTGTGTTTCAATGTATCCGACGCCTGTTGAGAAGATAGGATTAAAGAGATTTTTCGATATCAAAAAAGCAGTCTCAAAAGGCCAGTTTGGAATTAGTGACCACAGCCTTGGATCCTTCTTCCCCAAATTTGCTATTTCCCATGGGGCAACTTGGGTAGAGAAGCATTTTACTACCGACAGGAATATTCCGGGTCCTGATAACCACATGAGTATAAATCCGGCAGAGCTAAGAGAAATTAGAGAATTTGCAAATCTTTGTGTTGAGCTAGGGTCCGAAGCCAGTGACCAGGTCTACGACGAGGAAAGAGAATTGCGAAAAGTAATTCAACATAGATTTGGTGACAATAGTTAAATTTTATATCATAACGAGAGGAACTCTAAATGTCAGAAAAAAATATTACCTTTGTAAACTCAGCGGGTGAAACAGTTAATTACGCCGATGTCGTGTCAGGAAAATATAAAATTAAAAACAAGCATGATGAGATGGCATGCGCTAAAGCCGGAGGAATTGGCTGGGAGTATGGTGCATTTACAAATGAACACCTAGGTGACGCGTATCGAACTCACTATTCGGAATACCTATATGATTCTAAGAAAGTTATAGGATCAGAGGAGGCATTTAACTTTTTTGAAAAGAGACATGGGAAGCTAGATGAAAATTCTTCCGTCATAGAATTTGGATGCAATTTAGGAAGAAATCTCAGAATTGCTCAAGAGAGGTACGGTTCTAAATGTGTCGGAATCGACATCAACCCTTATGTGATAGAAGAAAACAAGAAGTCTTTTTCGGAAAGAGACAAATTCTATGTTGCAAACTTAAGAGACGGTGGACAGTTTTTAAAAAAGTTTAAAGATAATGAATTTGATCTGGGAATAACATGCGGATTTCTTCTTCATGTTGCAGCCGACGATAATAAAAAAAGACTTATTCAAGAGATAAAGAGAGTTTGCAAATATCTTTGGTTTTCTGAGCCAAATAGCGCGGGCTTAGATATGGACAATGAAAAAGTTGATAAAACTTATAATGATGGCAACGGAGCTTCAACTGAGGAGTGCATGTCATACTACATTAAAGAAATTTATTTGGAAAAAGACGCGGAAAATCAACCCGGAGAACAAGGTCTTTACTTTTATCCGTAAGCCTTGACAAAATTCGACATCAGATGCTTTTTAACTACGAACCTCAAATTACTGAAGATGATATTGAAGCAGTCTCCCAATGCATGAGGGAGGGTATTGCAGTTCCTTCTCACATTGAGAAATGTGAAAAATTATTTGAAGAACAGTTCGATCTCAATGCACTATTGTGTTCATCTGGTACTAGTGCGCTCCATGTTGCGCTTTTAATGGCAGGGATTAAGAAAGGTGATGAAGTAATATGTCCGTCACTAACATTTGCAGCATCGTGGAATGTCATAGAGTACTGCGGAGCTATTCCTATTTTTGTTGATATTGATCCTTTTTCATGGTGTATGTCTATCGAGGATGTCCAGAAAAAAATTAGCAAGAAAACAAAAGCTATTTTAGCAGTTGACTTATTTGGGGTTCCCTGCGAATATGAGAAGCTGAAGGTAATTTGCAAGGAAAATAACATTGCCTTGATTCAAGATGCTGCAGAATCCTTAGGCTCTCTGTATAATTCTCAATCTGTTTTAGAACAGGGCGACATCTCAATATCTAGTTTTAATTTAAATAAAATTATCACCTCTTGCGGCGGAGGTGCTTTGATTTGCAAAGATAAAAAGGTAATTGCAAAAGCTAAGAAATTGATTAACCAGAATAAAAAAGGCTCTAGCTATGACTATCATGGATTGGGCTACAATTATCGAATGGGGGCAATTAACGCAGCCCTTCTATCTTCTCAAATTAAAAGATTTAAAGATGTCTTAAAAAGAAAAAGATCCATTCATTTAAAGTACATAAACAGCCTATCATCTTTGGGAGTAAGATTTCAAATACCTCACCCTAGATCGTGGTCGAATATGTGGGTAACTGTTGTAAGGTTTGATAATAAAAAACAGAGGGACAAGGTTAGGAAAGCTCTGGCTAAGCATGATATCGAAGCAAAAAATATTTTTAGACCAGCGTGCAATGTAAATTGGATAAAGAAAAAGTATAATTTAAAGTCTGCAAAGAACGCCAAAGATCTTTATCAGACCACGTTAATTTTACCCTCTTCGGTTTCTATCACTGATGAAGAAATTGAAAGAGTATCTGAAGTTGTCAGGAGTTGCTTTGACATTTAAGGGAAAAACAGTTCTAGTAACAGGAGCGGGTGGATCGATCGGTTCTGAAATTTGTGCCAAGCTTTTGTCTCTAGGCGTTGAAAAGCTTAAGTGCTACGATATCTCCGAGTACTCTCTTTACAGGCTTTCTAAAATAGTGGGAGATGACGATCGAGCAAGATACCTTATTGGAGATGTGAGAGACATCAATAGACTGGAAAGAGCAGTCGTAGACTCTGACATTGTCATACATGCTGCGGCTTTAAAGCATGTCAAGTTCTGTGAATTTAATCCTGATGAAGCCTATAAAACAAACATACAGGGTACTCAAAATGTTGTTGATGCTTGTCGTCAGCAGAATACACCTCACTGCTTGCTTATTTCAACTGACAAGGCTGTAAACCCCACCTCCGTGATGGGAACAACAAAATTATTAGCCGAAAAGCTTTTTCTAAATGCACCCGAGCGCTCAACACCTAAACCAGGAAAAGAAACAACAAAATTTACAGTTGTGAGATTTGGTAACGTTTTTGGAAGCGCAGGTTCTGTAATAGAGACATTTTACCAGCAAATAAAAATAGGGAAGAAGCTGACGCTTACAGATGAGAATATCTCAAGGTATTTTATCTCCATAGAAGAAGCTGTAAGTCTTGTGCTTGACTGCATACCTCTCTCAGAAAAAGAAATTAGAACTCCTATTTTTATCTTAAGAATGAAAAAGGCGAAAATAAAAACTATAGCTGAGAGAATGTTTCATGCCTTAGGACGCGAAGGGTCTCTTGATTTTAATATTACAGGTCTTTCCTGGGGCGAGAAGTTTGATGAACAACTATATACGGTCTTCGAAAAGAAAAGCGCGAGGGTTGAAGGAAATTATGTTGTTATAGGACCTGATACTCAAGACAATCTCTTTGAAGATGAGGAAGAATTTATGCCTGAAGAAGAAATTGACGTTCTTGTGGAAGAGTGGTTAAGAAAAAATGAAAGATAATATTAGCGCTTTGGTAGTAGGGTTTTGTGGCTCTATGGGAAAAAGAAGAATCAGGTGCTTGAAGCGATTCACTGATAGAAAAATTAAAATATACGGCGAAGATATTCACCCTGATAAAAAATCCATCGCCGATTCTCTAGGCATAGACCTGATTGATAGCAAAGATCTGATTCCAGATATTGTGATTATCTCAACTCCTCCTGATATGCATGTTGATATCACGAAGAAGTATCTAAAGATGGGATCCAGCGTTTTTTGTGAAGCATCAGTTGTTCCTGAAGATCGACACCATTACAAAGAAATAAAAGAGATATGCAGAGAAACAGGTGCAAAATTTTTTCCCTCTGCTACAATACAGTTTAAAAACATCATAAAGAAAATTGCAGATACCGTACACAAAGGAGAGATAGGCCAGCCGATCTTTTACGACTATAAGATGGCCCAGAATTTACATCAATGGCACCCTCACCAGAGCATACATGATTTTTATGTGTCAGATCCTAACACCGGGGCGGGTCGAGAAATGTGTGCTTTTGAATTGGCATGGCTTTCTAGTATTTTCGGTCATGACATTGATGTGATGTCCAGCTGTGTAAAATCTATAAGCGAAATAGGAGTGTCTACGGGCATTGATGATCTTTACACATTTGTAGTAAACCACAGTTCAGCAGAAGGAAAGCCTGGAGTTTTAGGAACTTCTTCTATTGATGTTTTTGGTCATAAAATTTATAGATTTCTTCGGGTCGCAGGAACTGAGGGGAATATTGAATTTGACTGGATTTCTAACCAAGCAACAATCTTTAATAAGTCTGGTGAGGTAGTAAAAACTTTGTCCGAGGATCAAGTTGAAGTTCATCCTGGTTACACCCAGTTTTCTGCAGAAGGAATGTACGACAATGAAATAAATAATTTCTTGGACTCTGTTCTTAATGGTGGGGAACCTGAGTGCGACATGCAGAAGGATTTTTCAATATTAAATGCAGTCGAAAAAATAGAGAAAATATCGCTAAAATGATAGCTTTTGTATATGCGAATAGAGCGGAACAGTCCATATTGCAGCCAGTTGTGGATGTTGCCAGAGAGAGAAATCTAGAATTCGCTACGCATGATCTCTCAGCTGTTGTCAAAGACATCGAACTGGATGAGAATCTTGGAAGGGTTTACGATGTAGTTTACAACAAGATCGACCAAGAGAAAACTTCTGTCGCAGTTCTTGTAGGTGATAGAAGAGAGGTTATGTTTGCAGCACTTGCGTACTTCATAAAAGGAGTAAAAATAGTCCAGTTAGCATCCGGTGATCTTTCAGGTAAGATAACCGTAGTGGATGACTACTTTAGGCATCTTATAACTGTAATGACAAGCCACCAGGTCCCGTTTTCACAAAAAAGTCTCGAAAGAACTGAGAGCCTAATGTCCTGCTTAAACCTTAAGTCTTCAAGTAAGCACTTTGCAAATCCCACTCTAAGTAATTTTGACATAGAAGATATCACACCGCCAGAAATAAAAGATTATGATCTTATTCTCATGCACCCGCAGTCTTTGTCCGCCCAGGGTACCCGAAGAGACTTACAGGAGATCAAAAATTTAATAACAAAAGATAGAAATTACGTGATTATCCTGGGTAACAAAGACAAGAACTATGAAATTCTTTACGATTACTGGGAAAACCTAGAGAAACTTGAAAATATTTCTGTTCATGAAAATCTGGATAAAGAGAAATTTATTTCTTACTTGTCTAATGCTCAAAGGTTTATTACTAATAGTTCTTGTTCCTATTATGAGGCACCGCTCTTTCTAAAGGAAGACCAGATTGTAAGAGTAGGTGGGAGAAATGAGGGTAGAGAAATCGTTAGATATTCCAAAGAAGAACTCCATTCCGCCGGAAAAATCTTAGATGAAATCGTAGGTGTCCAGTGAAAGTCTTAGTTGTAGCTGCACATCCTGACGATGAAATACTTGGCTGTGGCGGAACTTTATTAAGACATGCATCTTTAGGACACGAGATTTATGTTTGTATAGTGACAAAGTCATTCCCTCCGATGTGGTCCGAAGAGTACGCAAACACCAAGGTAGAAGAAGCAAAGCCTGTTGATAAAATCTTAGGGACAAAGGATCGGTTTTACTGTGATATACCCGCACTCCACCTTTGTTCTTCTTCTTCTTTGGAGGTTAACGGCAAAATAGGGCGCGTTATAAGCAGGGTAAAACCCGATGTTGTCTACACTCATAGTGAAGCAGACATCAATGAAGACCACCGCGTTATTTTTAACGCTGTTATGGTAGGAACCCGACCAATATCTAGCAAGATAAAAGTTGCATGTTTCGAAACAGTTTCTTCTACTGAGTGGAACAACAAGCCGTTCATTCCAAATTTTTATGTGAACATAGAGAATTTTGTAGAACAAAAAATAAAAGCTTTTTATCGTACAAATCAGAAGTTAAAGGCTTTCCTCACCCAAGAAGCCCAGAAGGAATAAGAGTGCTATCGCAAAAAAGAGGAATGGATATTTGCACTGGGAACGCTGAAGCGTTCCAGGTTGTAAGAGATTTTTGGATGTGATTAAACCGATTAGAAATCTTAGAGAAAAAAGATATTTATAAAGACTCCAACTTAGAAATACATGAAAAAGTAGACAAATAGGAATGTGTATAATTGAGCGCAGAATTCAAAACCAAGAAAAAAGACAGCACGCTTGCAAAGCGTGAAGCAGAGAATCTCAGCTCAGATACAAGCTCAATCATAGCTAAATTTCCCAAAAACTGCTTGATAGAGTTGACAAATGCTTGCAACCACGCTTGTATTTTTTGCACCAACCCTCGCCAAGTCAGAAAAATAGGGCGTTTAGACTACCAAATGTTCGAGCGATTTATTACTGATGCAGTTCCGCTTGGTCTAGAAGAAGTAGGTTTGTATTCTACAGGGGAACCTTTTATAACAAAAGACATTGACAAGTATGTTTCTTTCTGCAAAGAAAATGGTGTAAAGTATGTGTATATCACTACAAACGGTGCGCTGGCTACAGAAGAAAAAATTAAAAAATGCATTGATGCGGGCCTGAACAGTATTAAGTTTTCTGTAAATGCTGGGACTAGAGAGACATATAAACTTATTCACGGAAAAGACGACTTTGAAAAAGTGGTTGACATAATAAAATTTACTCATCAATATAGAGAAAAAAACAACATAAGTGACTTAAAAATTTATGCAGGATGTGTTGTTACTAGATTTACTGAGGGCGAAAAAGAAAATCTAGAAAAAGAGATACTTGCTTTTGTAGACCAGATGGCTTTTTACGATGTTTCACCCCAAGCAGGTCAGACGCTTAAATATTTTGATGCTATGTCTCTTTCTAAAGACGCTGAAGATTCTTATGAGCCAGGACCCTGTGCAATGCTTTGGAATAAAATACACTTAACCCGAGAGGGCTATCTTAGTTTATGCTGCATAGATTACGAAAATTCTTTAACTTACGCAGACCTCAACAAGGAAAGCCTCAAAGATGCGTGGAACAATACTGTAATTCAAGAGATGAGAAAGCGCCATCAGACGCAAGATCTAGAAGGCACTTTGTGTCATAACTGCTTGTATAAAGAGGATAAGCCTGTTTTTCCGCTGACTGATATAGGACGCGAACAAGATGATTTAAAAAATGAGGTAGCTTTTAACAAGCCGAAAGGTGTTAAAAATCTTATGACGACAATTGACAAGCTCGGACAAAGAAAATCCTGAAAAAGATTTCTATGAAAATAAGCACACAAATTGTGATCTACTGACTGTAAACTTTAGAGGCTTTAGGCAGCCTTAATTTGAAAATATAAATAAAGCTATTTATAATAGTACAATGAATCGAGTAATGCCTTGAGTGTTGATCGCTGTACTAAAATAGTCTGGTTGTCTGCAAATCGATTTGGATTTGAAGTAATCAAAGAAGCGCTTCAAGCTTTTAAAAAATACGATCATCATCTAATAACGCTTTCTCAAGACTCAAAGACTGTAATGTATGACGGCTTGCCAGAGGAAGACTGGCAAACACTTTCGTGCAAAAAATACTTTATCGACAGAATGAATCGAGAAGTTGACCTACTTTCTAAAATTAGTCCTGACGTTGTTGTTATGTGCGGTTGGCGGCAGATAATCAGTGAAGAAATACTCAATATACCTAAAAAAGCCTTCATTGCATTTCACCCTACAATTTTACCGTGGGGTCGAGGTCCAGCTCCAATCATTAACACAATACTGTCAGGAGCTTCTAAGTCAGGTGTAACTCTTTTTCATGCTTGCTCTAAGACTGATGCAGGAGATATTATTGACCAGCAAAGCTTTAGTTTATCTTCTGACGAAAATGCCTCTTCGCTTTACGACAAGGTTGTACTTGCTGGTAAAAAGCTTATTAATGACAATCTTACTTCTATTGTTAAGGGAAATTCTAGGCGAACAGCCCAGGAAGAAAGCAGGGCTTTCACCTTTAAAAAATTAAAGCTATCTGATAATGAGATTGATCTTAAAAATGACAGCCTAGATCTGATTGATAGAAAGATTAGAGCTCTTTCTTCTCCCTACTTAGGGGCTTACATAAGGCATGGAAATAAAAAATTGATTATAGAAAAGGCAAAATTATGTACGGTGGCAAAAAAACACTAGCGATTATTCCTGCTCGAGGTGGAAGCAAGGGCTTGCCTGGAAAAAACATTAAAAATTTGTGCGGTAAGCCTTTACTCGCATGGACAATAGAACAAGCCTTGAAGAGCAGCGCAATAGATAAAGTTCTAGTGACTTCCGATAGCGAAGAAATAATTGAGTGCGCCAAGAATTTTGGCGCTGAAGCCCCTTTCAAACGACCAGAGCACCTTTCAACCGATACAGCACCTTCTATTGACGCAATTGAGCATGCAATTAATTTCTTGAATGAAGAGTATGATGTGGTAGCTCTTCTTGAGCCCACTTCTCCTCTCCGTAATGAAGAAGATCTTGATAATGCCCTTAGAAACTTAATTGATAGTTGGGATGATTATGATGCTGTAATTAGCGCCGGCAAAGTAACCCTAGAGCATCCTGCAATTTGCAAGAAGCTTGAGAACAAAAATTTGGTACCATACGTTAATGCGGAAAGCACTGCAACACGACGCCAAGAACTACCAGATGCTTATTTCCCCTATGGTGTAATTTACGCTTCAAAAACTAAAAACCTTCTCCAGGAAAGAACTTTTTATCAAAATAGAATTATGCCCTTTATTATAGAGCGTTGGCAAAATTATGAAATTGACGACATTTGTGATTTTATGTGCATTGAAGCAATGATGAAAAATTATATTATGCAGGATTCTTAATTGACTGATAGATTTAAAAACTGGCAGACCCCAGTAATTGAGCACGGAAAGCTAACACAGTGGAACTGGATGGTCCATCATCCTGAAAATTTAAAACTAGGCAAAAAAACTGACATTGGAGCATTCACTTATATAAATGCTCTAAAAGGTGTGCACTTAGGGGACAATGTTCAAATAGGTTCTCACGTTTCAATTTACTCAGTAAGCACCATAGATGAAAAAACAGGTCAGGTCATCGTTGGCGAAAATGCTTGTATCGGAAGTCATTCTACGATTATGCCGGGAGTAAAAATAGGTAAGAATTCTGTTGTAGGTGCTCACAGCTTTGTCATAGAAGACATACCAGATAATGCAGTCGCATTTGGTGTTCCAGCCAAAGTTCAAAAAAGGAAATAGTATGGATGCAATAATTTACTTTTCAGGAATGCACTACTCGCACATTCAAAATTACTTTGCGCTTCATGACGCATTAAACGAGCCTGGAATAGACACCCACATTATTGTCCCAAATTCAAAGTGGGGTTTTTCTAGTCTGGACTTTATCGAGGATTACGAGATCAGTATTAAGCATAGAGACAAAGTTCACTTCTTAAACAATTCCGACGCAATAAATTTCTTAAGATCTAACCGTCATAAAGTAGCTCTTCTAGGCTCAAATTTTAGAAAAGGTAACATTGAGAGCCGGGACATTTCTGCATCTAAAGACGCCGGCGCTTACGTAATTCAAGTCGCTACAATACCTGTTGATTTTTATTCTGGTCCTGCCGACGAAGCATTTGCCATATCACCTTATTTTTATGATGTGATGGCTGGAGACTCAGGTTTGCCTGGGCTTAAAATTACCTATGGAAATTGTATTTTATGGGATGATGTAACTCATAATATTAAAATAAAAAGTCGTGAGTTTTTATGTCAAAAATATGATCTCGATCCAGATCAGCCAATTTTGATCTGGGCGCCAGACGCAGTGCAGTGCCAGCATGAGAATGCAAGAAAAATATACGAAAGAATCACAGGTCTTCCGAATGTCTTAATTAAGCTTCACCCTAACGAATGGAGAAGGCACAAAGCAGACAGAATCGGAGGTAGGTGGTCTTTTGAAGTTTATGGCACCAAAGATAAGCCTGTCAAAGTTTTGCAAGAAAGTGATGCAGCATCTGCATTAAGAAATGCTGATTATGTTATTGGATACCAGTCTTCAATTGGCATAGAAACATCGTTCTGGAAGACTCCTACTATTTATGTAGAAGAAAATGATCCAAGCAACTTGCTATTCAATGAGTCGGCAAAAAAGTTCTGGAATCACAAGTATTGCTGGGCTGGATGGAGCATTGACGTAAATGAGATAGAAGATTTTATTAAGTCAAGACCTGTCCTACCCGATCAAGACTATCAAGACCATAATAGTAAAATTCTTTATGACGCTTCTAGAAACTCCATCGATATTCTTGTTGAAAGAGTCAGGGAGCTGGTTTGAGATATCTTGAAAGATTAAATAGGGCTATCCCGGGAGGCTGTCATACCTATAGCAAAGGAAGTGACCAGTTTCCAAGTTCTGCTCCTGAGATTCTTGTAAGTGCAAATGGCTGCAATGTCTTAGATGATAAAGGTAACTCTTTTATCGACTATGGAATGGGTCTTAGGTCTACCGTAATTGGCTATGCTGACAAAGAGATCTGTGAAGCAGCATTTAAAGCAAGCATGATGGGAAACAATCTTACTAAGCCCTCTATTCTAGAGTTAGAGGCAGCAGAGAAACTGATTGATATCATACCCTCCGCTGAGATGGTTAAATTTGCGAAGAATGGCTCTAATGTAACAACTGCTGCAGTCAAAGTTGCGCGCGCCTATACAGGAAAAAAATACGTAGCAAGGTGCAGACAGCAACCTTTCTTTTCCTTTGACGACTGGTTTATTGGGACAACTCCTGTAAAAAGAGGCGTACCCGAACAACATGCATCTCTTACACTTATGTTTGACTATGGAGACATTAAATCCCTCGAGAGCCTTTTTGAAGACAAGGACATTGCTTGCGTAATCATGGAACCCGCCACTACGCAGGATCCAAGAAAGAACGAAGACGGCAGTGAGAGAGAGTGCTTTCTCAAGCAAGTTAGAAATCTTTGTGATAGAAAAAATTGTCTCATGATTCTCGATGAGATGATAACGGGTTTTAGATACGACATTAGAGGCGCCGGCGCCTACTTTGGAGTTACACCCGATATGTCAACCTTTGGCAAAGCTATGGCAAACGGATTTTCAGTTGCAGCTCTCACGGGAAAAAAAGAGATAATGGAAGTAGGATCCACAAATTTGCCCGGAGCCGAAAGAACTTTTCTTTTATCTTCGACTCATGGAGCTGAAATGTCTTCCCTTGCAGCTTTTCTAAAAACTGTAGAAATTATGGAGAGAGATAGCGTCATACCGGGTATCTGGAAGACAGGTTCAGAGATAATAGACTTTTCAAATAGCTTGTCTAGATCTCTCGGCCTTGAAAAAATATTCCTATTTAACGGATTTTCGTGTTCTCCAAATTATATGACGACAAGTGAGAGCGGAGTCCCAGACCTGTTTCTTCGAACTTTCTTTCAAGAAAAGATGCTAGAAAATGGAGTCATGATGCCTTATGTTGCAGTTAGTCATGCACATTCAAAACCAGAAATTATCGAAAAAACAAAGTCTGCTCTCACCGAGACTTTAAGAGAAATAAAAAGCACTGTAGAATCAGGCAGGAGTTTTGAGGAGGTTTTAATGGGCCCCTCTATTAAGCCTGTGTTTAGAAAATTTAATTAAAGTAAGGATATTCTGATGCTACCAAAAGTAGGAATAATTGGAAATGGGTTTGTAGGCTCAGCTATCACCGCCGGCTTTGGCCTTCATGCAGATATAAAAATATTTGATGTTGACCCGGACAGAAAAACTCATTCTTTTGAAGAAGTGTGCAATACTTGCAGCTTTGTCTTTGTTGGTGTCCCTACTCCCATGACATCCGTTGAAGGTGGAAAAATTGATCTATCTATCATGGATGATGTTTTTAACAGAATAAATGAGACGAGCCAAAACAAAGATACCATCTTTATTTTAAAGTCAACTGTGGTACCCGGAACTACCGAAAGATATATGGAAATGTTTCCCAATCTTAGGATAGTTTTTAATCCTGAATTTTTAACAGAGAGGGCTGCCCGACTTGATTTTATAAATGCCTCCAGAGTTATTCTAGGTGGTCAACCGGAAGATGTTGATGCCGTTGAAACTCTGTACCGGAAAAGGTTTCCCCATGTAAAAATCATTAAAACAGATCCTGCTTCTGCTCAGTTTATTAAATACATGGCTAACTGCTTTTTTGCTGTCAAGGTGTCTTTTATGAATGAGATGAAGCAGGCCGCCGATCGCCTAGGGTGCGACTGGGACGACGTGATGAATGGATTTGTTTCTGATGGTAGAATTGGAAATTCTCACTTAGATGTTCCGGGTCACGATGGAAGCTTAGGGTATGGAGGCAAGTGCTTTCCTAAAGATATCAATGCTTTCATCGGTCTTTTTGAAGACCTAGGAATTGAGCCTAATTTACTTCGAGCATCCTGGAAGAAGAATCTAGAAGTTCGAAAAGAAAGAGACTGGGCAGACATCAAAGGTGCAGTGAGCGAGTAATGAAAGCACTTGTTACTGGTGGCTGCGGATTTATCGGTTCTCACCTTGTCGAAGAACTCCTGTCTAAAGGAGATGAAGTTATCGTGATTGATGATGAGTCTGCAAATGAGAATCACGAATTCTACAAGTTTGAGGGCGCCGAATATCATAAGCTTGATATCTGCGATGACACAACATCTAGCCTTTATGCAGGTGTGGATGTAGTGTTTCACCTTGCAGCTAAATCCAGAATACAACCTACTATTAATGATCCTTCCGGAGCCTTTGACGTCAATGTCTTGGGAACAAGTAAGGTTCTCAATCATTCAAAAAATTTTGGCGTCAAGAAGGTGATCTATTCCAGCAGTTCTTCTTGCTACGGCCATAAGAATAAGCCGCCTCATCATGAGGAAATGATTCCTGATTGCCTTACTCCCTACTCTCTTTCGAAAAAGCAGGGAGAAGAGATCTGCAAGATGTTCTCAGATTTATATGGTTTAAGCACAGTCACATTACGCTACTTTAATGTGTATGGTCCAAGGGAACCTCTAAAAGGCCAGTACGCACCGGTTGTGGGTCTTTTCAAGCGCATGAAAGAGTCAGGTTTTAATTTAACTGTTGTGGGAGACGGCGAGCAGAGAAGAGACTTTACCTATATCAAGGACGTGGTCCGCGCAAATATAATGGCCGCAGAGTCAAAGGTGTATCACGGTCTCTTTAATATTGGTACGGGAAGAAACTACTCCATAAACCAGGTTGCAGATCTTGTGGGAGGAGATAAGGTGCATATACCTTCAAGAGCTGGTGAGGCACGTGAGACAATGGCTGATATCTCCAAGGCCACGCAAATCCTAGGGTGGTCACCTAACCATCGCTTAGAAGATACTGTACTTTCTTATTAGTTGGTATAGTATTAGAATATGATATTCCCTACCGGTAAACCCCATATCTCATTTTCTGAGCTTTTTGCTTGGAAAGAATGCCCATATCGGCATAAGCTTACTCACATTGACAAGATCGGTACTTTTGACCCTTCTCCTTATCTTGGTTTTGGAACCGGCGTTCATGCTTCTTGCGAGCACTACGTCGAGACCAGAGAGATAGATAAAGAGTTAGCATTTAAAGAAATCGATGATTATTGGGATGAGAATCAAGAAGGCATCACAGAATACGTTGAAGCCAACGGTTTCTGCAAGTACTCTCCTGAACGCGAACAATGGAAGCAGATAGCCTCTGACATCCTCGACGATGTCCCTAGATTCATGGAAGATACTTTCCCTGGGTGGAAAGGTGTAGAAGCTGAAGAACAGCTCTACGAAGCAATCCAGAATGATGAG
>Ga0080013_1003797_pt1 | contig 15447 bp, 28 predicted proteins | sample ETNvirenome_6_85_FD_69236 | JGI IMG/M metagenome (GOLD analysis project Ga0080013, IMG submission 69236) | Marine viral communities from the Pacific Ocean - ETNP_6_85 (SPADES assembly) (version 2) | ecosystem: Environmental > Aquatic > Marine > Oceanic | place: Pacific Ocean | collected 2013-06-19
TGACTTAGGTGTAGGCTTTGTATCTTCTTTTATATCATCTGTAGGTTCAAACTCTTGTTTAGTCGTAGATGATTCCCAAGGGGAAGGTTCCATTTCATTAATAGGAGTAGTTATTACCCCTGGAGCCTCTAAATATGTAATGGTTTCCATGATTAATAGTCTTTAACTATATTTTACTACTGATAGAATTAAACTAAGTATTAAATTTGGTAATAATAAAATGTCTCTTGATGCTTTTTTCTTTGGATCAGGTGGTAAAGATGATGTTATTGAAAATTATTTAGGAGGTCTTCCATTCTCTATTAATGCACCAATAGAGACAGGAGATAAAGACTCTATCTTTAAATTTCAAGAAAAGTTTTACAAAACAAATGAAGATAAAGCAAAAGATATTCTTTTACAAGGAGGAAAAGGTTCAGCAAATTTTACTCAAGAAGAATCTGATGCTATAAGAGCTATTGGACCTGAAATTAATGAAGCTTATGCGCAAGGATTCTTAAGTGATGTAAGTAAAATGATACAAGGTGCCACTGGAAGAACAGTTGCGATAAGAAGTGATGATCCACCTCCAATTAGAATGACAAAAAAAGGAGGAGGTTTTACATATAGGGATCCTGATCCAGCTTCTTTTAATACTATGTATAATACTTATGTTGTACCGACAAGTTCTTCTGGCTTTTTAGAGAAAGAAGAAGAGAAGGAGGAGGAAGTGGAATATGATTTTGTACCTTTATTAGAAAGAGAATATGGCACATCAACTAGACCCGGATATATTGATAGCGTTCCAGTTGAACGATACATAGCTAGTAGTCCTTCTGATTTGTCAGGATTTACTCCTTCCATTTCAGCTGCATTAACTAATCTTAATGGTGTCGCAGGCTAAAATTATTACCAAACATTATTATACTAAGCAAGAAGTTGAATACTTAATTGCTGCAGCTATTACAAAACATAATAGAACTGCAAGTATAATCAGCGTATTATTAGGCGTCTTATTTCTTGCTGCTTTCGTCGATGGATTCTTAAGAACAGTAGGAATGATTCCACCCTTTCTTGATATAGATGTAAATATTATCCAAGATATTATTGAAAAAGCAAAAGAAATATAATGCCCTGGTTACTATTAGTTGAAGATAACTTACTAAGCTATTCAAGCTGGAGCTTTAAAACAGCCCTTTATCGTTTAGGGCATTTAAATACTATCATTGTAGAAATGATTGTATTAGTTATAAGCTTTGTTTGGTTAGGTCTGTTGTTAGATTATATAAATAAAGAAGATTAATATTTATTATTTTTTAATAATTCAGAAAGCTCTACACATCTATTAAAGTTATCTTCATACCAAGCAGATTCTTTATTTAAAGCTTCTTCTAATGCATTAAGAACTTCTTGAGCTGTAAAGCTTTGATCAGAAGCATATTCAGTTCCAAGATATTGTGTGAATAAATCTCTGAAATGACTCACCATAGAAGTGTAAGCATTCTTTTTATCTGCATTGTAATAATTATTTGGTTCCATACTTTTCAATGAAGTGAAAGCATTTTTTGTAGGATGCATGTTTTCTCTAGAATCTTTGGTCATTTTAGAAAGTTGTTCCATGTTAAGGCCTGGATTTTTTTTAAACCATTCATTGAGATCACATACTTTATCAGATGCCATTGTTTTTATTTTCCTCTTCTATAGCTAATTGTGAGCTAATAAAATTTTTCATCTTTTCCGCTGCTTCTAATCTTTCAAAATACATAGCTTTTACAATAGGCCCTGCTTCTTTTACACACCAATCTTGCCATAGACCAGTGTATAAGCCATTCATTGGATGCTCTTTAGATAGACGCCCATCACATCTATATAAATGATCCAAGAAGATGACACATTTATTTTGTGCCTCTATGTCAGTAGAAGGGTTGTATTCTTCATCTTTTGAAACATTAGAGGGTTCTTGAAATGTGATCTCTTTAGAATTAATCTTCATTTGGATACTCAGTAATTTCTTTTAATACTACATAAGTTCCTTGAACATCAGGCCTTAGTTCTCCTAGCACGTCACAAAGATCATCTTCAACCAGGCTAGCAAATTCTTCTGGTGATCTTCCTTTAAATGAATCAAATTCTAAATCAAGTTCCACTAGAAAGGTTAAACCAATATTAGGCTTGGCCACAGTTTTCATTTGAGTGCAGGAAACTTATTTTAGAATAACATTAAATAAGGAATAAAAAATTAAATAATGTCTTTTTTTAATAATGCTCTTGCAGGTAAATTCAAAAATCTTCTTCATGGAGCTCGTGACTTTGCTCTTGACAAATTAAATGTACCAAGACCAGAGTCATTGTTTATTAAAGCGTTGACAGGAGGTGGACAAGTACAGACTGAAATGACACCGTTAGAATTGTCTAAAATAAAAGGTGCATATGAGTATAAGAAATCTTTCAAGCCTCCTAATGAAGAGGAGATATTAAAAGATCTAAAAAAAGAGAAGGAATTCCAAGATTCTATGGCGCCTATTCTAAATCCTACAAAAACAGAAACAGAAATAAGTAAATTAAAGGCAAAACTATCTGAAGGTACCAATAGTTTTAAAGGTAAAAGTTTACCTGAAAAGGCAGCTATTATAACTAATAATATTCTTGCAGCTCAGCGTAGTCCTGTTGTTTCTCTTTATGATTCAGGTCGAGACATGACGATGGCTTATGGAAATCTTTCAGTCATACCTCAAGATGATGGATCAGTTCAAATCCTAGATAAGTTTAAGGTTGATTCAAACTTATTTGGAAAGGATTCGTTTGATAAAGTTGGTGACTTATCTGAAGGAGGGCCAGGCGCTGCTATGGCCTATAACTTGGCTAGACGTCTTGGTACTTGGAGGGATATTGATATCAATGTCAATGTTCCTAAAGAAGAATGGAGACAAATGACTTCAATTAAGCCTGATGTAAGAGGGATGGCTGCTCCTTTCGAAGGTACGGAAGAAGAATGGAATAAGTTGATGGAGAATAAGAAAGCACAGAAGCAAGCACAAGCAGGAGATTTCTTGAATCAATTTAACCATGCTTATATGGGACTTAAAAGAATGGGAGGAGTAACAACTACTCCTGTTAATGAAATGGAACCTTCTGGATTTAAACCTTAGGAGTAGGGGATTAGAATAACATTAAATAAGGAATAAAAAAATTCGATAATGAATCAGTTTCAAGATCTTCTTTACAGAGCCGGCTCAGAGCAGGGGACACGTGTACTACCTGGAAGACCTGGTGGTTCTTTAGGAATAACTCCTCTTAATGAAGCATGGGGTGATCAAATACCTATGCCTAAGCCATATCATCCAGGAGATAATCCATATATTGATCCAGGACATGGTAATCCTTACCATATACCTGGAACAGGTGGTTGGTCTTCTATTAATCAACCAGCATATCTATTAGCTGGCAATCCCAGTTTCGATATTCTTAAGCCATGGGGACCTGCAGATGAAGCTGCTCATAAATTAAAAAGAGCATCATATGCTCAAACACCTGAAGGTAAAAGATTGGAAGAACAGATGTTGAAATTAAGAGGTGCCCTAAATTTTCGTGGGGTTTGATTACTTAAATAATAATGACTCGTCCTAAACCAGAGTCATCAACTAAGTTAGCAGAATTTGTAAGGATAGCAATACTTGGCTGGTGCGCAGCCCTTTTAACAGCTAGTTATTGTGGGTATCTTCCTAAGATGGATCCTACATATATAGCTAGTTTATTATCTGGTGTCTTAGCTCAGTATGGGATCTCAAGAATAGATAATAATCAAAAAGGTACACCAGTAAAATCACCTAGAGTAAAATCAAGACAGATTAAACGTACAATTTCGCCCCCCGACAGCCAATGAAATGGCTATTTTTGTTAATAGTTTTCATGCCTTTACCGGTATTAGGACAAGAGCTGCCCTTCTCTCAAGGGTCAATGACCTCGACAACAGTCACGACACAAACAGTAGAAGAGATAATAAAGATCCAACGCTTTGGAGGAGCTTATGGACACTATTCAGGAAACAATATAACTCCAAGTGCAAGTATACCAGCAGCTGGCACAACGTTTGCATTGCATACTGCAGGCGACGATTTTCAATTAGAGATAGTAACCAGAGCAGCCGGTCTTATAGAACAAGAAGATATAGAAAGAGTAGTGGAAACAGAATCTACCACCACTTCTTTATCGGTCTTCTCTCAATAATTTTATTACCACTTCCTGCCTTAGCTGAGAATGATGAGATCATTGCAGCACCTAGCGCAAGCTCTAGTGGTAATGTTAATTTAAATAACGTACAACTAAATCAAGGAGGGTATACACGTAACTCTTTTAGTACCGGACATTATTGTAGCAGTGCAACATTAGTTACAAGTATTTACTATTTAGGACATGACATGGATCCTGGTAGTGGTAATTATACGATAGGAGAAAATTGGGGAATACAAGCTTCAATATCAGTTCCTTTAGATCAATCAATCATTGAAAGATGTAAGTCATTAGCAGATTTAAAAATAAGAAAAGGACGTTTAGATTATGAAATAATTCGAATTAAAGAATGTGCAACTCTATTATCAAAAGGTTATATGCTACATCCAGAGTCTATTTTCTTTCCACTTTGTAGCGACGTTCAGCCAGTCTCTTCCTCCCAAAAGTAGCCATAGGTTTATTTCTTAACTTTTGTATTCGTTTTATTATTAAATTTATAAGAGGTTTTAAAACCTGGACACTACGTTTAAAAGCCCATGTTGCAGATAAAGTAGCAATAACTGACACAGAAGCAGTTAATCCTGCAGCAGTTAATATCTCAGCTTTAGGAACAGGTACTTCTAATTCTGTACCAGGTATTGTTAAGACATTTACTTCTGAACTAATTTGAGTAGTTCCTTCTAAGTTTTGAATAGCATCATCATTATATTGATCTTCTATATTTACATTTAAATTTTTAGGTAGCCTTATAGAATTTGAAGGAACATTTTTATTTTCTTCTGTCTTATCTTTTTCCTTTTCTTCTTCCTCCTCCTCCTTCTCTTCTTCTTCTTCTTTATTATTGTCTTGAGTAAGAGGAGTACTTTCTTTTGGATTAAAAGAAGATTTAATCTTTGGATACTCAAATAAATTTAGTTGAGGTATCTCATAGTTTGGTAAAGGAATAACTAAAGGTTCTGGAATTTTTAGGTTAGGTGTTGATACACCTTGTAATATGCTCTTAATTTCCAAGCTTCAATTTAATTTTCTAATAATTTTTCAAGTGTATGTAGTTGAGATCCTTGGTATACAGCAAGACGTTCTTGAATAATATTTGCATAATTTATAGCTGCATCTACTATTTCTGTTGCTTCCAAAGTAGAGCTAACACTTTCATTTGCAAGCAGGCCAGCCACTAATGTGGTGACCTGCCATTCAATTTTATTACCTACCAAGGCTGGTAATGGTGTACCACCTTGTGTAAAAGAATCTAATATCTTTGTGAAATGTTCTTCTAAAGCCATGAGTATTATTAGATTTATGTTTAGTCTAACTCTTTTAATTTTTGTTTTTCTTTCTGAATATAATACCAATAAGCATTGCCAGCATTTGTATGGAAACGTCTTCCTTTTAATAAAATAAGTTTATGTTCTTGTAATTTAACAAGTTCATCTTGCTTATAAGGAAGCTCTCCATATATATTCAATTCATATTCAGTTGCTTCAATTTGTAAATTAAAATCCCTAGCTGCTTGTTGATGACACTTCATCAAAAGCTTCGCTTCCTTCACATTCTTCGGAGGAGTTTGTAAATTCTTTTGATAAAACTTCTTTTGAATGTAAGGATGGTAATGCATCCACATTGCCACGCAAGATTCTTTTTCTATAGATTTTATATTTTTGGACAAGTTTAACTCCTCGTGGTAAAGGTTGTCCGTTGTCATAGGCTTTACGGATTGCTTCAACATTGGGAATGACTTTAGTAGTTTCTTTTATGGGATCCGTGATCTCTTCGATTAAAGATCCATCTATTGACTTTATCAGAGTCTTTTTTGTTGTCAAGATAGTTTCTTCTACACAGAAAATACTACGTTCTTGTTCAGTCCAATCTTCTACATTGGAATTTAATTCAAGAGTCGTTTCTTTTAAAGGAGAAAAAGTAAAGGAATAATTTTTACCTTTTAAAGTTTTCTCATCTCTTAAGACAGTACATCTTAAATGTTCCAGAAGACTTTTGATATTTTTGATTTGAGATTCATGATGCTTTCGTGCATCAGCTAAAAGCTTTTGCTCTTGTTTGGCAACTTCAACTTTACTTTCGTTGTCAGTCCAAACATAATGAATTGAATCAATTTTGGTTGATCGTAAATTGGCACAAATTTCCATTTCAGCTTGCACCAATTCTTTGGATTCAGAAGTAAGCAAAGGCAAACTGTGCTGTAAGGCAGCATAATGTTTAAATAATTGAAAGGTGTTTAGCTCTTCGAGCTTTGTTGGAGTGAATTGAGTCATGATGAAGAGTTGAGAAGATTGTTGATAAATTTAACAGACTTGTGATGAGAAAATGTGTTATCAAAATTGTAAAATGGAGTTACATAAATGTCCTCTATAGCATTAGGAACCTCTGGAAATAAGTCACGATAACTATTTTGAATAAAGAATGCATTAGAACCAGTTTGAGGATTACAAGCACAAAGAAAATATCCATGTTCAGAAAATAAGGAATTAAGTTTGGCAAGAGAAACACCGAAGTATTGATCTTTAGTCCAAACATGATCTGGATCATAAGGTTGTGTCCATGAAACAATAGGAGGAAAGATAGCATTGTATTCACATATAAAAACGCTAGGTCTGCAACCATGATCAAGCAATGAAGATATGAAATGAAAATCATTACCATCAAGATCCATAGAGATCAAATCAAATTGATCAATCGACCAAGTGTTTAAAGAATCTTGATAGATTTGAATTATATTTTTAAGAGTGACCCACTTTTCTATGAAGTGTAAACGTTCTGAAGATTTAAAATCTATAGAAAGTTTTTGGCCACCTACCCAGGTTCCACATTGACCAGAAGAAAGTAAAACTAATGTATTGTTTTCAGTACCATTTCCTACGCCAAACTCAAGAAAAAAAGTAGGAGTAAGATCATCTAAATAACTCATTCGTGAAAGTATTTCAATAGTAATACCATCTTCATCCGATTGAGAAAAATATCGTTTAGCATATTTAGAAGCAAAGGGATTTGAATGAGATTTTAAACGTGATTGATATACTAGCTCTACTAAAAGTGCATGACCTGATTGAAGTTCAAACGTGATTTGTTTTATTTTTAAAAATATTGCTCTTAAATATCTGAATACTATTTCAACGTTACTTGGAGCTTTAAGATTTGTTTCAGTAGATTCAGTCATTATTTTAAATTGCTACGTTTTGATAGTAAGTAGCTTTTCTAATTTTTATATTTCGACGTAGAAGAATATCTTTAAGAGTTCTTCTACATTTTTTATATTTAGCGGCAAGTTTTTGTAAAGACTTGCCGCTTTCATAGTCTTGTACTATTTGATTTTCTATAGTCATACTCTCCTCTATAGCAACTATTTTAGTAGCTGTTGGATGAGAATTAGATATAAAAAGCTTTGCTTCTTCTGTTGAAGTAGCTAACTTTTCAATCTTCATTGGACTAGTACCTCTACCAAACTCAACTAAAAATTTAAATTTAATTGCGTTTGGATTGTCAGTACGACTAATACCTACTCCTATCTTAGGTAGAGGAGCATCAATAATATCGTTAGTCTGATTCATAGAATACTCTTTTTCTAGTGTACCTAGATACATTGCCATGATTTAAATGCTTTAGAGAGTTGAGGTAGTGTTGGAGCTGCATAAGGTATGTAGCCCTTATCCAGCATGCTATCAAATAATTTCCATGCGTCCTTCTCAGTAAACAATTCTTTGGGTTTGTATACAATCCATTTAGATACAGGAGCTTTCTCTCCATCACGGGAGAAGATCACTTTGAATTGCCCAGAAGAACCATGAGAAGCAGGAGGTATATATGTCCAAGCAGCTACTGTTTGAGGTCTACTTCTGTGTATTTCTTCTCTTACTAAAGTTCTCTTAGTAAGGAAATTTCTAAACTTATTAATCCAAGTTAGATGAATACAAGTAGGTGTATACCCTGGAATCTCCTCTTGAAATTCACTTAAGAAATCAACTTGTCTACGATAAGATAGACAAGAACAAGAGGGAGTTTCATCGTCAGGTTTTACTAGATGACCTAGATCTAATTCTAGATTTTCTAATAAAGTCATCAGACTATTTTCATTTTCAATTAAAGGAAATTTACCTAGCCATTTAGCTTGGAGCTTGGCAGAAGCACTGTTCTTTCCATCTCTACAGGTATAACAATGTCCTTTCAATAGGACATAGCTATTATTCTTCCAATAATTAGGACCACAATAGTCAGGCCCTAGATAAGAGAAGAAATTCTTTAACCTGGAAGTAAAAGAAACAAAAGATTCTCTAATTAAATCTCTTGCGCAATTAAATTTTTCACCATCATTTGCTACAAGAGTAATGAATTCTTTATTGAAAATTAAATCAACGATTTCATCTGGATTTCTCCATTGAAAAGCGTAAGGATAAGCTCTTTCTATATTATTAAAAGAATAGATAAGAGACTGAGCTGTATTTAAATTACAGCTTTGAGCAATTAAATTGTTCATGAGTAGAATAGAGTTAGAGAAATTTTAATTGTAAATAAATTGTCAAGAGCTAAGCAATATGAAATTGATTTAGAAGTTTCCGTAGAAGATTTATTCTGGGAAGAAAAAACCAAACGTTATATTGATAGTTGTAATTCCTTAAAAGAACTACAACAATTATCAAAGCTCTTGACACATGTTGCAACACAAAGACAAACCATAATTAAAGGTTTGATTAAACATGTACTAACAGAGCTGGAACAAGAATCTACAATTGAAAAAGAGGACTTACATACTCAAGAATAAATAGAGTAATGCCTCTCATTATTTAGAAAGCTTGATCTTCTCCTGTTGTTTCATCCCGAGAAGGTAAAGCTTTTGTTTCAATTGTATGTCCTACAGGAAGAATTTGAATACCTTCCTTCATTCCATAATTGCCTCCAAGCTTTTTAGCATCTTCAGCAGAATGTTGATTGATGTAATTTTCCCAGAGCTTTTGAACTTTCCAAGTATCTTCACGATCCTTATCTGGAATTGATAATGAATGTAAAGATTCTAAAGCTTTATCAATAGTTGAATAGTCAGGTGCTTCAAATGATTCAACAGCACAGATTTCTACATTGTTAGTGCCACGCATGTCACTAACTAATTCACAATCGAATATTGTTGTACCATTGAACTTTTCATTATAAGTAAGAGGAAGCTCTTGCATTGTTGCTTTATTCAAGCATTTCCCCATTTCCTTTTCAAATAGTTTTATTTTCTCTGCTAGGTCAGTACCATTTAAACCTTTCATTGTAAGTACTATTGGAAGTTCGTGTGCCCTTTCATTTTCTTTAGTAACAATAAAAACAAGGTACTTTGTACGAACAACATATTTTCTTTTATACATTTCATTTTTAGAATTAGCTAACTCTTGAGCAGCTTTATCTGCATCAAACATAGCTCTAACATCTGGGTCATCAAATTTTCCTACGATTCGTCTCATTCCTGTTGTTTGTTCAATCATTAATGGAGAACGTAACAAGAATTGGACACGTGGATTAACAAAGTTAATACCTTTTTCTACCTTAAGATTTGGTTTCATTCCAAATTCTTGTTGGTAATCAAAGAGTGCTGTACCGGATTCAAAATCTCCTGGTACTGCATTCCACTTACAAGTATCCAAGTCATCATTACGGATAAACCATCCGCGATGTTTTGATTTGTTTAGAGGTTGAAGTGTTACTAAGGGTTGGTATCCAGAGATAAACTTTTCATTTGAAAAGATAGAGAATGAACTAGCATCTCTTTTAGAACTGGTCTTAGTTTGTTTCGGAGTCATTGTACAAGAAGCAGTCATAGTAAGTAGTAGGTACAGTTAACGTCAGTACCTATGACGTGAGAAAGAATACCTCTAAAAGAGGTAAAGATATTCTATAGACAGATTCAGAAAGGCATCTCTGATCCTTCTATATCTAAAGATTTCGTTACACTTGCTACAGGCTCTGGTAAATCTGGCATGTCATTGTCACCAGCTTGTCCTCCCCAAAGTGATTTGGGTTCTTTACCATTTGCTATAGCAGTTTGTGGCTTAACTTCCTTAGGTATACCTTCCCCAGTTTCTCCTCTAGGTCCAAGAGTCATTTTATTGACCTGGATTTTAGTTGTAGTTCTTTGTTCATTGGTTCTTTTATCGAACCATCCATCAGTTATTATTTTACCTTTAATGGTTAACCCTGAACCTTTACGTGTATAGTTACACATAAGTTCAGCTAACTTAAATTTATCTTCTACATTATTAATAGCATAGATATTAAATAGTTCTGTTTTGTTTCTTCCTGTAACGATAGACAATGATTGATTACAAATCATTAGTCCAGTAGACGTTGTTCTAAATTGTAACTCATCTTTAGAGTCAATTGTTTTAATACAACGACCTGAAAGAATTACTTTGTTTAAAATTCCAAACTTGGAATCATCAATCCATTGAACAGAACCACCTTCTAGATGATGCGTTCTTGTTTGTAGATCATGATGTAAAGTACTGTCCGAAATAAAGATAGCATCTCCTTCTTTTCCTTTTTCTAGAAAACGCCTTCCAGCATTCCCATAAAGGATAAGATCAAGAACAGTAGCATTCTTCTTACCTACTGGAGGCAAAGAAACTTTACATATGACTTGACTAGTAGAAGAACTAATCATCTTTTCTTTTGGTGCTTCAATAACTTGAGCACTGGCATCAATAGAATTCATTGTTCAAAAAGTAGAGAACTAAGGCCTTTTAACGTCATACCTAGGACGTGAGCTTAATGTACTTCAGCCCAATTCTTTCCTACCTTTGCGTCACCATCTATACGACAACGAAAGTTAAAGAATTTTCCAGCAGCTGGGAAAGCAAGCAAGGCTTGTTCCTTTACTGTTTCAATTAATTCTGAAGGGCATGATAATTCAATTTCATCATGAATCATAGCGTGTTGCTGGTAGTCAATTCCATAGACGAGACCTTTTTTATTTAAATTGTTTTGTACATTTACTACAACTTGTTTCATTATTACAGCACCAGCAGACTGTAGCAAAACATTTAATGCTTTAAAGTCTGAACGACAAAACAAAGGTCTCTTATCTAATCCGACAAGATGACCTCTTGTTATTAAACTATTAGCTAATTCTTTCTTCATTTTTTTTAATGCTGGTACACCATCCATAAAAGAATTGATAGCAGTTTTACCTAAATCTCTTAGCTTATCTTCATCCTTTTCATTAGGATCTACAATGCTACCTGCCTTAAGAAATCCAGCTCCATAGAGTACTGCATAAAGTAATCTCTTGCTAATGTCTCTTGTTTTAACACCAAACTTTTGTTGATTAATTATATGTATGTCTACTGTTTCATCGATAACTAACTTACCATATTCTCCTTTATCCCAGATAGCTAGATAACCGGCCAAGCAACGAAGTTCCAAAGCTTTAGCATCGACACCAATAAGAAACCAATCGTTAGGAGCGTGGAAAAGAGAACGACAAGCTTTACCATACGGCGAATAAGTTGCCGGAGTTTGCGCGGTATTAGGGCGACGATGTGAACAACGGCCAGTAATACAACCATTAGTAACCACGTCGCCGTGAATACAATTGTCATTGTAGTCAACGAGCTTGAGCCAGGCATTGTTTCCATCTTTGATTTGTCCCAAACGTTTTTTAATTAACATATATTCAGCTAAAGGTTTAGCTTCTGGATAAGGTAAACGTTCCAATACTTCATCATCAAGAATTGGATTACCTTTGTCTGTTAATTTCTCTGGCTTCCAATCATATTTATCTTTTAATCTTTGAGTAATTTGTTGTCTAGATCCAGGATTGAATTCTTCTTTTCTTATTTTACAAAAGGGTACTCCTTTAATATACCCTCTACTTTTATTATTTACTTTAGGAGTAAACCAATCCTTATGTTCAACAGGAGGAAAGATTTGTTTTAACTCATCTTCGAGTTGTACTTTCTTTGCATTAAGTTCATCCACGAGAGAGCAAGCCAAATCAATATCAAAAGGGAAACCTGATCGAATTTGTTTTTCAATTGAGCGAGCAAAGTCATGTTCGAGTCGAAGTGAAGAAGGTGCAATGCTTTGGTTTTGAATGTGATTAAATAAGTTTTGTGTAACTTGGACATCTTGCTTACAGTACTGCAACATTTCTTCAGAATATTCTGAGAAATCTTTAAATTCAATCTTATAGTCAGCAAGTCGAAACCCCCAAGCCTTTAACGAAGCAGAGCCTCGTAAAGACAACGGAACTTGAATGTATTGTTCCGCATCCATATCATATAGTTTTTCCTTAGGCCATATGAGCCTGGTGCAAACTAATGTATCAATAAGTTTTACATCTTTTGTAGGTAACAAACCAGGGAATAATTTTTCTATAACAGGTATGTCATAGAAGATTATGTTGTGCCCTATTAATACGTCAGCTGTTTTTAAATGATGAATAGCATCAGTAATATGAGCAGGATTATAGCAATAAGTTTTATCCTTTTGTATATCATGGATAACTATGCAATGTATTTTTGTAACCTGGTCATAAAGACCATCAGTTTCTATGTCAAAGAATAACCAAACTTCATCGCAAGTATCTGGCTTCAAGTTGAACTGAGAATTCATGAGACGCGAGGTCTTTATCATTTTTTTTGATCCATTTTAATATTTCAAGAGCTCCTGTCAAATTAGAACAGTAAGCCTTTGAAAGATCTGAATCAAATTGTATATGAATTAATTTAAATTTGTTAGCTTCTGGATCAGGATAAACACAATAGACTTGCTCATCTATTAATGTTGAGATGACATAACTCATCTTTTATTTATTGAATTTATAAAAGAAGAGTATCATATATTAGTTTTTAAATGCAAATCATTTCTTATAATTTGGCAAAGGTTTATAACAAATATTATTTAAGTGACAATTTTCAACCTGTTCATCCTTATTGGCAACAATATAACCTGTAGGCCGCGGCCCTAGAAAGGCACGAGCAACAAGACCACGTACTGTAAGACGTTTTTTCTTATTGTTCTTATACTTACTCATACAAACTATATAAGGAGCTATATTATCCTTATTGTTTCTATAGACAAAGACCTGTCGATATTTAGGTTGATTGTTCTTTTTATTAATGTAGTTTAGCCTGGCACGTACATTTCCATGATCAGATACTTCATATAAAATATTTTCACATCCCTTAACCTCTTTCCAAATTTCCTTGACGGTATGCAATGATACTGTGGTCTCAACTGAATAATCTTCCATGGAAAGCTCCGAAGTGTTACAAGGTGAACTACATGAAAAGCAGAAAATGAATATAATATCTGTATCAACAGATACCAAAGGAGACAAAGAGATGAAACCTCTTATGTATCGGGGAGCCTCTTATAGGTCTTCCCCTAAAGAAACTTCTGATAAAGAAAAGACTCTTACCTACCGTGGGATTTCTCATAAGATGAAGAAACATGACGATAAAATATTTAAGAATCATGTGTACAGAGGAATTTACAGAGGCCTTAATCATTTTGTAGTTAAGAATAAAGAAGTTTAACTTAAATCTATTAAGACTTCTTTACATATTGATTTACAAGAAGCCTCAGCAGGATCTGTTGATTCTTTACATTCAGTTAAACATTCAAAGTATCCTTGAATAGCTTCATCAGTTTCTACTGAGAAAGCCTCGTCAGTTTTTGCTGAGAACTCACTCATCCCTGGATAATTAGGAACAGTAGTAGATACATCCTCTACTTTTTCTATTGGTTTTATTTTCCATAAAGCTTCACTAATAATAGGAAACTTTTCAATAAAGATTTCCTTTATTTCTGTAGCTATATCACGATGTTCTAATTGTGTGGATGAATCACAACGTAATTCTAAATAATGAATCCAACTACGGATAGTACCATGCATGTAAAGTTCTGTTGGTGAAGCAACTGGTAGAACGTAACGTGCACATTCTTTTGCTACACCTTGAGATAACATTTCCTGGTACAAATGACATGCATCTTCATAGATTAAAGAGATGCGCCTATTGTAATTAGCAATAAGTTTAGGATCTAAATCATCAATAGAATTTTGTCGGTTCTTAGTATCTTGTCTGCGTAATTGTGGTAAACGAGGGTTACCAATAACACCAGCATCAGCATATCGTTGGGAAAATTCTTGGAAACTAAAGCTTCGATGTCTAAGAATTTGACTTGAGATAGCACGTGTAGTATGGATAGATACACACATTGATGCCATTTCAAATGGACTCCAATGTTTATTTTTAATTAAATATTTAATTAGCTTAGGTCCAGTCTCCCAATTTCTTTTGTTCTTAGGCGCTGAGACCCTAGCCATCTCAGTTATTAATGTCTCTGCATAATCAGTGCAGTGTACAAGTTCAACTTGAGGTTTAAGCATAGCATTAAAAGAAAGAGCCTTAGGAATAAACCTAAGGCTGGTGTTCGCCCACTTAATGTTGGCATTCAAATAATAGAATGTCAACAAACGTTAACATTTTGTTTGATCCCCAAGGTGGGATTTGAACCCACAAGATCTATCGATCAACAGATTTTAAGTCTGCAGCGTATACCGTTCCGCCACTTAGGGAGCACTGGGCTTACATTGTTATGATGGGGAAAATAACAAATGCCAGTTATATTAATCAGCTTTAGTTAGCTGATTGTCTACTGAAGCCAATTTTATAGTCGAGATTTTTAGAGTCGCATTCATCCATAAAGATTAATGCTTCTGTCTCGTCATTAAAATGTTCTTCAGCTTCATCTTTAAAGAAGAAGGATATCCAGGAAACAAATGTTTCTTTTGTATCCTCCTCATCTTCTTCTATCTCAGATACGATCGTGTTGTCTACAATTAGAAATGCCATTAAAGTTGTTCCTCAAGAATTTGTTGAGTACGCCTTACTGTCAGATACTGATTGAAATAACGACGAGCAGTATCAAAACATGTTTGTGCTGGGCCTTGGTCCCAGTAATCTATGCTTCCATCGACAGCACGCTTGCTTTGAAGTTCGATGCCTTCATTCTGTTTCTCTTGATAGGCGGCAAAAAGTCTGTCGCTTTCTCTAGAAACTAGACTAATAGCAGCGTACTTAGTTGCGATAGAAGCAGTTGATTTCATGTTTGGATTAGGAGTTGAGTCCATAATTAAGAGGTAATGGAAGACCTGGACTTACACTAACGGAGGTTAGATGCCAGGAGTATTAGCTTTAAACAAAAGTTAATAGTGTTTACTATAGAAGTTCGCTATAGCCCTGG
>Ga0080013_1003798_pt1 | contig 15446 bp, 19 predicted proteins | sample ETNvirenome_6_85_FD_69236 | JGI IMG/M metagenome (GOLD analysis project Ga0080013, IMG submission 69236) | Marine viral communities from the Pacific Ocean - ETNP_6_85 (SPADES assembly) (version 2) | ecosystem: Environmental > Aquatic > Marine > Oceanic | place: Pacific Ocean | collected 2013-06-19
CACCAATGATTCACAAATAGTACATGACAACCTCTCAGGGTTTGTCGCAAATGAACATATTGATCATTCGGGCGTTACAATTACTGCTGGCGCAGGACTATCTGGCGGCGGCACCATTGAGTCCACTCGGACTCTCACATTGGATATAAGTGAATTTTCGGATGTTCAGATAGCATCTGGAGATAAGTTTCTTATTTTAGACTCAGACGGAGCTACGGAGCAGTTGGAAAGTGTTGATGACCTTGCGACCTTTATGGCAGGAACTGGACTCGATGCTTCGAGCGGAGAATTGTCTGTCGATGTTTCGGATTTTATGGCAAATGGAGCAAATGATCGCGTAGTGACTGCCACAGGTACTGACGGCATGAATGCTGAATCAAATTTAACTATGGGAACTTACATGTCCTGTTTGACAAGAGCAGGTATCGGCAGCGGAATTGGGGATCCAATAGCAACGCTGCAAGTATATAACGATTTAGATGCTGACGCACAAGACAATCTTAGAAACTTTGAAAACTACCAGGTTGTTGTTAAAGGCGGATCAACATCGGGGGATATAGCAGGAATCTTATTAACCACAACCAGTGATGGATATGGCGGTAGCGCAATCATACATCATGATAATGGCAATTTTGGACCTGGTAATCTTATTATGTATACGAAAGAAGCTTCTAGTGCAAGCCCTCCGCTTGAGACGATGATAATATCTGGAAGCGGAGAGATAATGAAGTTAAGACAACCTTGCTTCTCAGTTTATAAGAGTAGTAACCAGGACCTTACAGGTAGTGCGGTAAATAGAGTTGATTTTGATACTGAATTGTTCGATGTAAACAGTGATTATGACACGACCGCGGCCAACTTTACAGCACCTGTTGATGGTAAGTATTTATTTCAAGGAGTTTTGGAGTTTAACGCTCTGCCTGCTGGTATTAGTTACGCATTGCTTACTTTGAACTCATCCAACAACGATTATAGATTCGGCGTAGTAGATCCACAATCTCACGCCGATCAGACAGATATGACTTTTCCAATATCTTGTATTATGGATCTTGATGCGAACGACACTGTTTTTATCGATGTTTATGTGCACGGGTCGGGACAAACTCTAGTATTGGACGGCGGCGCACAATCAGCAGGTTCTTATTGGCAAGGATATTTATTAGGATAGGAGAAGATTATGAAAACAATAAAAGTTACTTTAAGTGAATTTGATAAAAAAGTTCTAGAACACGATCTGAAAGACGTACAACGATGGGTTCAAGATGCTTTGAATGGTAAAATAAACAGGGTTAAGAAAAGACTAACCAAAGAAGCTCAGGAGAAACTATTTAACGATTCGAATATCGCTTCAATCCCCGCTTCTGTCAGCGGTAGTATTTCGTTGTACTTTGATCAACCTTATTACCAAAACAGAAATCAAATTATTGCTAAAATTGAAGAAGAGCGATCTGAGTAAAAAAACAACCTACATGTGATATACTCAACCTACAAGGAGACAACATGAGAGACCAATTCTGGGGAGATGCTGAAAAGCAAGACCCGCCAAAGAAAACTATATTTGACACACATAACGAAAAGATTAATGCAAATAATGATGACTACAATTCTGTAGAAATGCAGGATAATAAAATTTATTTTTATTCTGGCGTATCTAGACCAAAAGTATTAAAACTGAATAAGGCGATAGATACATTAAACACGACGTCAGCAATGAGAAAGGCTTCTCATGGAATTGATATCCCTATTAGGATTCACATTAATAGCTATGGCGGATCCGTGTTTGCTGGACTTGCTGCGGTGGACCACATCAAAACATCCACAGCAGAGGTTCATACAATTATAGACGGTTGCGCTGCCTCTGCAGCAACATTGATGTCCGTAGTTGCAGATAAAAGATTTATGCATAGAAATGCTTGCATGCTTATTCATCAATTGTCTGGTGCTATGTGGGGTAAATTTGCAGCAATGAAAGATGATATGCAAAATTCTGAGATGCTGATGGAAAAGATTAAAAAGATTTATAAAGAACACACTAGAATCCCAGATGATGTACTAGAAAATATATTGGAGCATGATCTTTGGTGGGAAGCGGAGAAGTGTCTTGAGTATGGACTGATTGACGCGATAATCTAATGCCAATATATCAATACGAATGTCAGAATTGTGGGTATGAAACAGAAGAAATATTATCATTTTCCGACTCTGAAAAATATTTACAAACAGTATGCCCAAGGTGTTTTACCAAGTCTTATAAAAAGAAAGTTAACAACACTTCATTTAAACTAAAGGGCAAAGGATGGTACAAGGATGGTTACTGAGGAAAAACCTAAGAGAAGAAGGGGTCGCCCACGAAAGACCCCTGAGACAACTGCAAAACCTGCTCGGCCGAGAGGGCGCCCAAAAAAGAAGACTGCAAAGCAGGAACTTAGCGAACAACATGTGATGATTTTATTGAAGAATCATTTGAGTGGGATATCTGGTATCAAAATTGATTGGGATTCTGTTAATAGGATCCATCCAAATAAATACATATATCAGATTGTAGTAGACAAACTCAGTATGAAATTTTTAAGGAAGTTGGAGGAAATCCCCTTGGTTGAGGATGTGTATTTCTTCTCTAAAGTTGGGTCAGGTGTAAATGGTATTAACCTACTGTTTAAGGTTCACATCGTTTTTGATGTTTTATAGGAAGTAAAATGAAGAAGTACGATAATAGAATTCAAAAATTAAAAATTGAGATCGAAGAGTTAGAATTGAAGATCGCCAAAGCAGTGAATGGCAATAAGATTGCGCTAGCAAAGAGATTGACCATTATGCTCGAACACCAGCAAGTTAAATTAGAGAGATGGTTGAGGATATAGGTTTTCTTGCAAGTAGTCTCGTAATGTCTCGTATTTGATGCTAATCGCCAATTGAGGAAAATCTACATTGGCCGCAAAGATCAATCCAATTAATTCTCCTCGATTATTTAAAACAGGAGAACCAGAACTACCACCAGTCGCAGGTATTGTTAATAAGTCGTGGTATTGTCCCAAAGGACCACTATAATATCCAGACAGTAAGGGGACAGCTGGCGGATAGAAAAATCCAGTCGGAGCAGCAACATTGTAAACCTCTTCCCCAATCTTTGGACCAGTTAGGGACAGGTTTAATGTAGGCATATCTATTATTCCGTTACTTTCAAGCAAGCAGAGGTCTAGTTCGTTTCCATTAACAAACTCAGGTGAGATGTTGAAGACTTTTACATTATAGTAATCATTTTTTATGTTTTGAACTTTAAATGCCATCGACACTGAAGAAGCGATGGATTTGACAGGACCTTCAACATCTGCATGGCAAACATGACCTGCTGTAAGTATATAGGTCTTGCCTTTTCGGTGTCCAACCACAGAACCAGATCCTACCGAATAAAAGTGACTTTTTTCACAAACTGACATTAATTTAGCATCAGCACACACTTCAATGGTCATTCTTGCGTGAACTTTGACAAAAGATTCGACTGGGAATCTGCTAGAATGCACCGATACCATGCACGAATTGAGAAAAGATAAACAAAATAATAAAAACAAAATTTTAATAGTCTTCATAAAATCCTCTATACTAAGTATATCGAATAAACATTTATTTTTTTAAAAGGAGAAAGTCGTGCTAGAGACAATCATATTCGTAGGAGCTACGCTGTGTATACAGGTTGCCGACCAACCAGTCTGCCAAAACATAACAACCCCACAAGAAGAAGGTAAGGTAGTTTTTTCTAAAACACTTACTGATTGGAGAAAAATAACCCCAGAAACTAATTATAATATAGAAGAAGAGGTTAAGATTGAGCAAAAAGATATTCGTCCTAGATACTAACGTACTTTTAACAGATAGTAATTCCTTACTAAATTTTGATGATGGTGACATTGCCATCCCATTAAAAGTCTTAGATGAAATAGACAAACACAAAAAAAGACAAGATTCTGTCGGTGTACATGCAAGAAACACAATCAGGAAATTAGATGAACTCAGATCACAGGGAAATCTGTTTGAGGGAGTGAAACTAGAGGAAGAGGGTGATAACAGACTTTTCATTAGAGGTTTTGATCCTTTCAAACTCCCAGATGATCTTGATGTAGAAAACCCAGACAACCAGATTATTGCCACTGCTTTAAGTATTAAAGAGAATAATAAGAAATCAAAAGTTATTCTTGTATCACGAGATATTAATATGAGAGTCAAGTGTGATGCTCTCTCTATTGATTGTGAAGATTATTCGAATGATCAAGTAGTGGATGATATCGAAGGACTATATACAGGTCTTACAGAGCATCTTGTTGATGATCAAATTATCGATTCCGTATATAAGGACGAAGCAGTTTATTTAGACGAAGAAGAGATCAAGGTCGAACCGAACCAGTATGTTATGTTGATCAGTAGTTCAAACGACAAGAAGACTGCGCTAGTTAGATTCTTGAGTTATGAGAGACCATTAAAGAAGATTGATTCATATAAAAAAGGAATCTGGGGCGTGCGCCCCAAAAACAAGGAACAGAACTTTGCGTTGGATTTATTGATGAATCCCGATATACCGCTGGTTACGATAATCGGAAAAGCGGGTTCTGGTAAAACCCTATTAGCACTAGCAGCTGGTCTACAACAGTGTTTCGGAGCAACTGCAAATGATTCACATTATTCTAGGGTGATTGTCACAAAACCAGTCGAACCAGTCGGAAAAGACATCGGATTCCTCCCAGGTAGCATGGAAGAGAAGATGTTGCCTTGGTTAGCACCGATACAGGATAATTTAAAAAATCTTATGGGTAATGATAAAATTACTTTAGACATGTATATGGATGAAGGAAAGATCGAAATTGAGGCAATGACTTTTATACGAGGTCGCTCAATAGCAAATGCGTTTATCATTATTGATGAGGCACAAAACATGACAAAGCACGAGATAAAGACTGTACTGACACGAGTGGGAGAGGGTACCAAGATTGTTTTAACTGGAGATATTGAACAAATAGACAATGTATACCTTGACGAAACGACAAATGGTCTTACATATGTAATAGATAGATTTAAAGAACAGAACAGTTCTGGACACATCACCCTTATTAAGGGTGAGCGATCACAGATCGCAACACTGGCTTCGAAATTATTGTGAGGATAAAATGAAAATAGAAAAAGATTTAAGCGCAGAACTTACAACGCTAAACAACCAGGTTGATGGCGGCAATGAGTTGCAGGATTATATCATCAACTATGTGGGTAAGGAGAAAGACCCAGAAGATGAGAAAGTTACTGTGGGTATGATTGTTGATGTCTTAGCAGAGCAGTTTCCACAGTTGGTTCTTTGCATCTCTGAGGAAAATTGGGTCAGAGGTTATCAACAGGCACTGGCAGATGTGGAGGAAGGAGAAAGACTTTATAATGCGGGGTTATCTAAAAAGCAAAGCGAAACTGAATGAAACTAATTTCTTAACTGTTTCTGGTATAAGTGTGGTCATCAAAGATCCGATTGATTTTGATATGTCGACAGGAGACCTTAAGGGAACATTGGAAAATCTTCCAAGTCATTTTTTATCTGATATTGATTACATTATATTTGGAGAATTCGATTTCCTAAAAAAGAAAGGATATAATGCCGCATATATGGACGGTGCAATATATGCTAGTAACAGTCAAGAGGATAACTTAAATGTAATGGATGATATAATACACGAAATAGGACACTCTGTAGAGGAGAAGTATAAGAACTTTGTTTACTCTGACATGGAGGTAGAAAGGGAATTTTTAAAAAAGAGGTCCCAACTGCAGAAAGAGTTCGAAACATCTGGAATATCATTACCAAAAGAAAAGATGCAAAACGCAGAGCATGACACAGAGTTGGACATGTACTTTTCACAGGTGATCGGGTACCCTACCATGACGACACTTTCTCAGGGAATATTTTACAGTCCTTATGGTGCAACTTCTTTAAGGGAATATTTTGCAAACGGATTCGAGGCGTACTTTTTTCATAGAGACATGTACCTAAAGAAGGTCAGTCCTATATTATTCAACAAATTAGAAAAACTAGAAACAGGAGGTTAGTTATGAAAGTTAATTTTGAAGAAGAGAATGGAAGGTTGATGGTAAATGTTAGCATTGACAACAGAGCAATGGCGAGAGACCCACACGTATCAGTTAGGACAGAACAAATTCTTGACATTGTGAAAGAAAACGGATATAATCTTAATGATTATGTTGTGGAGACGGAGACTGCCTGTAGTACAGAGGGCAAGAATCCAACTTTATCCTCTACGTGGATTTTGAGAAAGGTTAAAAATGAAAAACCAGTTAAAAGTGCTAAACAACCAAGAAAAGCAAGGTCGACAAAACCGACCCGAGCAAAATCAACCAGATCCAGGGCGACTAAAGAAGATCAGTTACTCGGAAATGAAGATTTGGGCGGAATGCAGTCACAAGCACAAACTGATTTACCTGGACAAGATAAAGAAGTTTCAGGGGAATGAATATACTGCCTTTGGTACCGCCCTCCATCATGTTTGTGAAAATTTAGTTGTTGACAATTCTAAGGTCGCAATTGCCAAATTGATGTTTCAGAAAAAGTTTTTAAGTGAATTAACTGAAATATCTAAAACCCACCAGTTAACTAAAAAACTCGTCAATGACATGAGGGATCAGGGAGACAACATCGTCGAATTTATTCTTCCAGCCTTGACTGATTATTTTGGAAAATACGAAGTTGTTTCCGTAGAAGAACCTATTTACGAACCAATAAACAGTTTTGACACTGACTATAAGTTCAAAGGTTTCATTGACTTGATCGTAAAAACACCAGATCAGAAGCATCACGTAATTGATTGGAAAACATGCTCCTGGGGATGGAATGCAAAGAAGAGGTCGGAAAGATTAGTGACTTATCAATTAACTTTATATAAAAATTTCTATTCTATGAAGTATAATATTGATATAAAGGACGTAGAGACTCACTTCGCTCTTCTTAAGCGCACATCCAAGAAGGATAGGGTTGAGATTTTTCGTGTGACGAGTGGTGAAAAAAAGACGCAAAATGCTCTTAAGTTACTTGAACAAGCGATCAACAATATCGAATCTGGAGTCGATATAAAGAACAGAATGTCGTGTAAATACTGCGAATTTTATAAAACAGAACATTGTAGGTGATTGATGAAAAAAATAAAAGTATTTTGTTTAGCGGATAGTCCGCTTGCTCCATCTGGAGTGGGAACGCAAACAAGATATATGATAGAAGGACTTTTACAAACTGGAAAATTCGAGTTTGTTTGCTTCGGCGGTGCCATCCGCCACCCTGAATACAAACCAATCAGAACAGAAGAATACGGAGACGATTGGATCATATACCCAGTTGATGGGTATGGTACGCAGGAGCAAGTCCGAGCACTTCTAAAGGCACAAAAACCAGATATAGTGTGGATAATGACGGACCCAAGGTTTTGGGGATGGTTGTGGGAGATTGACAATGAAGTTAGATCTGTCGCCCCTTTGGTTTATTACCATGTTTGGGATAATTTGCCATATCCTACATTTAACAGAAAGTGGTACTTATCAAATGATATCATTGCAACAATCAGTAAAGTTACAGATGATATTGTAAGAACTGTAGCTCCAGAAGTAGAATGTCACCACATGCCTCACGCTGTAAATGATACTGTTTTTAGCAAGACTAAGGACACGGACTTGATAAAGACATTTAAAAAAGAAAACGGCCTCGGCATTGATTCCAAGGGAAATAAGAGATTCACATTCTTTTGGAATAATCGTAACGCTAGAAGAAAGCAGTCTGGTTCTTTGATGTTCTGGTTTAATGATTTTCTTGATAAGGTTGGTAGAGATAAAGCAACTTTGATCATGCACACGGAACCAAAGGATCCAAACGGGCAGGATTTGGATGCAATTAAGGAAAAACTGGGGTTTGACGACGATCAGTTTAAGTTGTCGACACAGAAACTATCAATTCAACAATTGTCGATGCTTTATAATAGTGTAGATTGTACAATCAATATTTCTGATGCTGAAGGTTTTGGACTGGCCACGCTTGAATCCCTTGCCACAGAAACCCCGATAATTGTTAATATGACAGGTGGACTGCAGGAGCAAGTAACAAATGGAAAAGATTGGTTTGGTATCGGCATTGAACCATCGTCCAAGGCGATTATTGGGTCTCAAGAGGTTCCCTGGATCTATGAAGATAGAATATCAGGGTCTGACTTGGTAGATGCCATGGTGAAAATGTTTAAGATGACCAAGAAAGATCGCCTGGAGATGGGCAAGAAAGGCCGCCAGCACGTTATAGATAACTATAGCATGGAAAAATATGTCTCTAGTTGGGGAAACCTTCTAGAGGGTGTTCACAAGAAGCATGGATCTTGGGATACGATGGATAGAAAGCAGTGGAGTTTACAGAAAGTCCTATGAGTAGAATAAAAGTATTAATCGAAGGTCCAGCCCTCACAAGGTCTGGTTATGGAGTGCACACGAGGTTGGTCTTAGAATCCCTCAAAGCAAGAGGTGATAGTTTAGACCTTTATGTGAATCCTCTAAATTGGGGTGCCACAGGGTGGTTGTTGGACAATGAAGAGGAAGCACGGTGGATCCACAATCAGGTTGCGAAATTTCAATCTCTACCCGACGATCAGAAGAATTTTGATGTACATATTCATGTTGGGATTCCAAGTGAGTTTTCCAGAAAGGCACCATATGCTGTTTGTGTGACAGCTGGCATAGAAGCAACGAAAGTTGCACCCGCATGGATTCAAAAGTCGTACGAGATGGATAAACTGATTGTACCTAGTAACTTCTCAAAATGGGTCTTTGAAAATACTTTTTATGATGGTGAAAATAAGGAAACGAACCAACAGGTCCGTGTCGGATGCGGCGCACCAGTAGAGGTGGTGAGTTACCCAGTTCGCGAAGGACGTAACACTAGCATTGATTTGGATTTGAAGGATGAGTTTAATTTTCTTTGTATTGCTCAATGGGGAATAAGAAAGAACCTTGTTGATACAATTAGATGGTTCGTAAGTGAGTTTAAGGATGACGAGGTAGGGTTGGTGGTAAAGACTAACTTTTCCAAGAACTCCACTCCAGACCGCGAATCTTGTTTGGAGCAATTAAAGCTAGTACTAAAGCATGTTGGAGAGAGAAAGTGTTCCATCTATTTGCTTCACGGTGAGATGACTGATGATGAGATCAATGCGATCTACAACAATTCAAAAATTAAAGCAATCATATCAGCAACCCACGGCGAAGGGTTTGGGTTACCGCTATTTGAAGCAGCATACAATGGACTACCTGTAGTTGCTCCAGGGTGGTCTGGTCACATGGATTTTCTTTATGCTCCTACTAGAGATAAGAAGACAAAGAAAATTAAAAACAAACCATTGTTCGCAAAGGTCGATTATTCACTCAAGCACATACAAAAAGAAGCAGTATGGGACAACATCCTTGTCCCAGAAGCTATGTGGTGTTATCCAAGCGAGAGAGACTTTAAGATAAAAATTAGAAAGGTTTATTCTAATCACGGAATGTACAAGTCTTGGGCAGATCAACTATCTGCACACCTAAGATCTGAACTGGCACTACCCAAAATTTTGGATAAAATGCTAAAAACTCTAATCCCAGAAAAGTGGTTAACAAAACCAGAATTTATTTTTGTTAATGATATGTTTGTTGAAGATTATGTCGGCGGCGCCGAATTGAGTTTGGAGACTCTTGTAGAAACTTGTGAGTCTGACAAAGTGGTAAAGGTTCGAACATCTGAGTTATCTGAATTTCTTTTAGAGAACAATAAGGACGCTAAATGGATCTTCGGCAACGTCGCCAATGCATCGAATGAAATGCTAAAGATGGTCTCGTCATCTTCAATTTCTTATACTTTTGTAGAATTCGATTATAAATATTGCAAACATAGAAACCCTGCCCTGTACGAGATGGTAGAAGGCACTTCATGTGATTACAAGAACACAGAAAAAGGACAGGTTATGACGGATTTCGTTAATGCCGCATCCTCGGCCTTCTTCATGTCAGACAATCAGATGAAGATGCATACGGACAGTCTTCCTGGTATAACTAACAAGAATATGTTTGTTCTGTCTTCTCTTTTCAATGATGGGTTCTTTGAGTTTATCGAGCATGTTCGAGATAGAGCAAAGAGTAAGAATGAAAAATGGGTCGTCTTGGGATCCAGAAGTTGGGTGAAGGGACTCAATGAAACAGAGTCACACTGTAAAGATAAGGGATATGATTACGAAGTATTGTGGAACTTGCCTTATCAACAATTCCTTGAAAAGATGGCAGAATCTAAAGGGTTGTGCTTCAAGCCCACTGGTCTGGATACTTGCCCGAGAATGGTTATCGAGGCAAAACTTCTGGATTGTGAGTTGGATATGAACGACAAAGTTCAACATCATGAAGAAAGTTGGTTTGACGGCACATATGAAGAGATAGTCGAATATCTCAAGTCAAGACCATCCTTCTTTTGGAAGAATAGTTTTGCATGAAGAATCATTTCACTATAGTTATACCCGCATACAACTGTGAACAGTGGGTAGAAAAGAATTTAAATTCTGCCCTGCGACAAGAATATGATAATTATGATATCGTTTATGTCGATGATTGCTCTACGGACAACACGCTAGAAATAGCAAAAGATATACTATCAAAATCAGAGAAGAAGTTCAAGATTGTCTCCAATGAAGAGAACATGAAGGCACTTTATAATCTTTATACGCAAATACATGCAGCAAAAGATGGCACCATAATCATTACTTTGGATGGTGATGATACTCTTGCAGGTACTGCCGTCTTAAATAAATTGGACGAACACTACAAAGACCCAGACTGCTGGATGACCGTTGGTTCATATGTTCAGAATGATAACTATATGGTTGTAACCCCAAGTGTCTCTGACGATTACTGGAACCAGAATATAAGAACTGCTCCTTGGTCATTCTCTCATTTGAGAACTTTTAGAAAAGAATTATTTTGCAAGATAAAAAAGAAGGACTTGCTTGATTTGGATGGGTATTTTTATAAGTGCACATTCGATCGCGCTATGATGTATCCTATGGTTGAGATGTCTGGAAAAGGCAGGGTTAGACTTATAAGTGATATTCTTTATATTTACAATAGGCACAATCCGATATCCGTCGACCGCGTACATAGGTATGATCAATTGAGGATCGAGGCGCACATATCCAAAAAAACACAGTATGAAAAGTTAGAAAGTCTATGAATATATTTTTAGACAATGTTAATGTTGGATCTACGAGTGGTCCAAACCATTTCGCAAACAAGCTTAAGAAATATATGAAAAAGCAAGGAGACACATTCTCAGAATCGATGCCGTTTGATGTACAACTATCTTTTATTAGTTTGATGCGACCAACATCCCTCCCAACCTTTCAGAGGTTGGATGGAATATATTTTAATAGCGATTTTGATTACGTCTCTCAGAATAGTCCGATATTGAAGACATATCGCCAGGCACACGGAGTAGTGTTTCAGACTGAGTTCAATAAAAGATTGAGTTTTGAATACTTTGGACATCACAACAATTATAAAGTTATTAGAAATGGTGCCGACTTGGAGTTTATTAATTCTGTAGCACCTCTAAAGCATTCTGTATTTGATAACTATGATAAGGTATGGTCTTGCGCATCCAGATGGAGACCTCACAAGAGGTTGGGAGAAAATATAAGGTATTTCTTGGAACATTCAGGGGAGCGTGACTGTCTGATTGTTGCAGGTGAGGTTTCCAACCCGATAATTCAAGACAGGGTTTATTATGTCGGGAACTTGGATATACCTACTTTAATTTCGTTATACAAGAAGAGCGATTATTTTATTCATTTGGCATTTCTAGATCACTGTCCCAATGTTGTTGTTGATGCGGTTGCATGTGGGTGTAAAGTTATATGTTCATCTACAGGTGGTACAAGAGAGGTTGCCCTCGGTGCAACATTGATTGAGGAAGAAGAATGGGATTTCAGACCATTGAAATTGTATGATCCGCCAAGTATGGATTTTACAAGAAAAAAAGAGAATGATTACAACACAAATATAGACATGTCATATGTCGCATCACAATATAATAAATTTTTAGGAGAAATATGATGAAGATAACTAATCTTGAGGATTACTTTAAGCAAATCGGTTACGAGTGGAAAGATGATCTAAATAAACTTTCTACAATATGTCACTTTACCAAAACAAGAGTTAACCCAAACAAGAACGAGGGCGACATGTCTTTCGGCGCAGAGCAGTGTTTTCTAGTTAAAGCAGTGGCAAATCACCTCAAGGCAGAACGATTTTTCGAAATCGGTACTGGTCGAGGAACTGCTTGTTTTTCGGTTGCATTGGAGGAGACTATCGAAGAAATTATTACGATCGATATTGTTTCACATTTTCAAAAGAAGAACGAAGCAATAGGGTACAGGTCTGCCGTTGTCTCTAATGAGGATATATATCAGTTGATTCCATTTGAGGAAAAAGAAAAGATCAAATTCAAGCACGTATCAGAGGTACCATTTTTTATTGATGAAATGGAGGATGAGTTTGATTTGGCGTTTATTGATGGAAACCATACAGATGTTAATGTTATTATGAATGACTTTAATGTTGCAAACAAGATGGTAAGAGATGGTGGCGTGATTTTGTTTGATGACTATCACCCTTCCAAGTTTGCAGTAAAGGAAGTTGTAGACCAGATCCTTGCCGATAATCCAACGTTTAAGTCTGAACTTGTTTGCTTTCATGGCCATTTGTTTGAACAAGAAAGGAAAGTTACTGACACTGGGATTGTGGTAGTTACAAAGTGAAGGTATATTTGAACGACCCAAAAGAATCCTGGATAGTTGATAGGATAAGGAAGGAGTGGTACGAGAACAATCCAAACTTGGTTACTGAAAATATTGCTGAGTGTGATGTTTTGTGGATTGTTGCTCCTTGGCAGTGGGCCAGGATTCCTCGGCAATACTTAGAGTCGAAAAAGGTTGTTTGTACTATTCATCACATTGTGCCTGAAAAGTTTAATAAACAAAACTTAAACGAATTCTTAATCAGGGACACATTTGTGGATGCATACCACGTCCCAAATAAGCATACCGAACACTTCGTAAAGCAATTGACTCAAAAACCAGTCAATGTGGCAAGTTATTGGTTCAATTCGAGTTTATGGAATCCTATGGATAAGCAGGAGTGCAGATCCGAACTTCAGATCGATAAAGATCGATTTGTGATAGGGTCTTTTCAGAGAGATACGGAGGGCAGCGATTTGGTTTCTCCGAAGTTGGAAAAGGGTCCTGACCTTTTTTGTGATTATGTGGAGAAAATTGCAAATAAAGATACGCTAGTTCTTTTAGGGGGATGGCGCAGACAATACGTAATAAACAGACTACAAGCAGCTGGGATAGATTACAAATATGTCGAACTTGCGCCCATAGAAGACATTAAAAAGATGTACGCTGCCTGTGACCTATATGTTGTGTCATCTCGCCATGAGGGTGGTCCACAGGCGCTATTTGAAGCATCTGCAATGAAGATACCAGTGATATCTAACCCTGTAGGGTTGTCAGAAGAGGTTTTGTGCGAGAACTGTGTCTTTGATATAACGAAAAACACATATTTGCCAACAGTAGAAGATGTGGAGAATAACTTTAATAAAGTTAAAAAATATGATATTATTAAACACAAGAAAGAGTATATAAAAATATTTAAGGAGGTTCACGATGTCTCGTAGAGCACTAATAACAGGAATCAATGGAATGGATGGATCGCACCTTGCAGATCTCCTTCTATCTAAGGGATATCAGGTCTGGGGCGTTGAACGCAGATCTTCCACAAAGAATAGAACAAACACAAAACACCTAGAGGGAAAGATAACGTTTGTTAATGGAGACATGACGGATCAGAATTCATTAGTACGATGCTTGAAGGAGAGTGATCCTCACGAGGTTTATAATTTAGCAGCACAATCCTTTGTAGGTGAGAGTTGGAACACCCCAGAATATACTAGCGAAGTGACTGGTCTTGGTGTATTAAGGATGTTGGAAGCAATTCGTGAATACGGCAAACCAGTGAAATTTTATCAAGCAAGTTCTTCTGAGATGTTTGGGAGAATGATAGAAAACCCCGCTAAAGAGACGACACCATTCTACCCACGATCTCCCTATGGAGTTGCCAAGTTATATGGACATTGGATTACAAAGAACTACAGAGAGTCGTACGACATTTTTGCATGTTCTGGTATCCTGTTCAATCACGAATCGGAAAGAAGAGGGGTAGAGTTTGTAACACGTAAAATATCAGACGGCGTAGCGAGGATACACTTGGGACTTGCTGATCACATTTCATTAGGAAATCTGGAAGCGAAGAGAGATTGGGGATATGCCCCAGACTATGTTGAAGCGATGTGGTTAATGTTACAGCAAGATAGTCCAAACGACTATGTTATTGCAACTGGTGAAACGCATTCTATTAAAGACTTCTTAACTCACGCTTTCGCTCACGTCGGAATCGATGATTGGTCAGGATACATAAAGCAAGATCCAAGATTTATGAGACCTGCCGAGGTAGACGTTCTTCGTGGCAATAGTTCTCTTGCTGCCCAAGATCTTGGATGGAAACCTAAAGTCAACTTTCAAGAGTTGGTGAAAAAAATGGTAACGAACGACATCAATCTTTTAAAATGAAAGTTTATATCAACAGGCAACCGAAAAAAGGACCGTGGGGCGGTGGCGCAAAGACTGTAAATAGGTTGTCGGAAAAACTCTTGAACGATGGCCATACTGTTGTATACCAGCTGCAAGAAAATATAGATGTAATATTCTGCTTCGACCCACGACCTAATGCATTTGGGGAAAACATAAACCACCTATATTCATACAGGCAATTATTCCCAAAAACAAAAATAATACAAAGAGTTGGAGATGTTGGTACGCACGGAAAACCCGAACTGACGCACATGGTTAGGCAGTGTTTAGATAAATCAGATTATTTTATATTCCCAAGCAAATGGGCGATGGAGTATGTCAACTACTCTGGTGAAAACCATAGTGTGATATATAACTGCCCGATGAGGGAGTTTTATGAAAATAGGAATGAGAGAGTGGAGTTGCCGAAAGTTCCTCGAATTGTGACGCATCACTGGTCTACAAACCCAAAGAAGGGGTTTGACTTATATAAGAAGTTTGATGATTTATGTCAACAAACGGGAGAGTTCGAATTTCATTATATTGGACAAGTTCCGAGAGGGTGCACCTTCACGAACCAATTCCCACCCATGGGCGCAGTAAATCTCATATCTCACTTGCCGAACTATGACATATACTTAACGGCGTCTGAGGAAGAAGCGGGAGCAAATCACGTCCTTGAGTCTCTAGCGGTTGGATTGCCAGTCGTTTATAGGAATACTGGCG
>Ga0080013_1003799_pt1 | contig 15444 bp, 30 predicted proteins | sample ETNvirenome_6_85_FD_69236 | JGI IMG/M metagenome (GOLD analysis project Ga0080013, IMG submission 69236) | Marine viral communities from the Pacific Ocean - ETNP_6_85 (SPADES assembly) (version 2) | ecosystem: Environmental > Aquatic > Marine > Oceanic | place: Pacific Ocean | collected 2013-06-19
TTGGTAGCATTCCCCGAAAGGCAGTATTGCTGTATGAATAATTCTTGTCTATCAGTTCTCAAGTAAACCCCTTCTGTCTTGGCTTAATGCTCCTTGATGAGCGTAATATCTAGCTGGTCTCTTCAAATAAGATGCGTATCTTTGAGGATACCTAGATGGCATATTTCTAACTTGCGGCAGTAAACCCTCAGATAACAACCCACCTATTGTTGACCTTGTATGAACTTCTGGAATTTTTCCCGGTCTTAGCGGAACCTGACTAGCCATCATTCTTTCTGGTATTTGTTGATTAGTTAATGGCCTTATATCCATATAGACTTTATTAGTGTCAGAACCAATATCCAGTATATGCTCTAATACAGGAACCCCACTACCTTGTTTCATCTGGTCAGTTAAGACATAAAACCCTTTAGAGGGGCTATATCTACCTCCGGGTGTGTCATTCATTATTTGTGCCATCAATGCCCGTTTATCGTATACACCCCTTACGGCTATTGTAGCTAGTAAAGTATCGTCTGTTCTTACGGATTGACGCATACTTATAAACTTATCATCAACAACCATAAACTGCTCTAGTTGTTTCCGGCTCATACCCGGAATTTTTAACATATTCTCTATAATGTTGGCTTTTGTTAATGGCTGACCATCAATAGCCATATCGGTTATAACAGTTTCTAACTCAGGTAAGTAACCTTTGCCAGCACCAGCACCGGAAACATTCTTCTGGGCTGATCTTACAAAATCATTATAAGGACCATCCATAAAAAATGGCTTGGTACTCAGGTTTATCTTATCCCCTTTTAACGCATTATCTACACCAATGTATGGCGCTATATGATTCTTTATTGCGGAATCGTCAATCGTTTCACCAAGAAGTCTTTTTACTATAGATGGGTCGTTTGCGACTTGGAAAAGTGTTGTATCCGCAGTTCTTGGCATCAAATACTTGCCCATTTCCCCGGATGCAAGTCTGGCTATTCTAGGATCACCGGGATTGAACTTCTCCAGCATGGATACGTTATAGGCCAATTGAGCGTGTATCTGCTCTCCAGCACTCTGAGCCATTTTATTTACATCTATAGGTTTACCACTTACCTCACTTAGAACAGGAGACCCGGTTTCATCCCTATACGGTAAATTTCTTGTGCCTGTTCCAGCAGCCCTTGCTTCATCAGCCTGTCTTACAGCCGAATTACGGACCATAGTCAATCTTTCAAGTTCACGATAGACATTGTCAGTTATACCAAAATTCCTTCTCAGCCAAGCATCTTGAGATTTTGTTAGCTTGGCCCAAGGATTTCTCCATCCAGCAGTCTTAGCCATCTCTTTCAAGTGTAATGCTTGTGGATGATAGAGAGCCTGTTGTGCCGTCAGGTCTCCCTTTATTTTAGTCCCTTCCCAAAAATCTGGACCAAGGTGTTCTACCCCCCTTAACTCCATAGTCTTCTCAGGCTTAGTATACCAGCCAGATATAACCTCATTGGTATCCTGCATTCTCCCCGGCTGTAGTCCTGCCCTCTGCCTTCTGGTAATTAGCTGGCCCATAGCGTTGTTAAGCTGGTTATACCTGTTCCCACCAATAACTTTAGACATCGGGGTAACCAAGTCAACAGAGGGAGATATGGCTCTAGCCCCCATTTGGGCGGCCTTTGTACCCATCATAGCTGTTGTTCCGGCCATCTTCAGGGGATTCGCTACATTCAATCCGGTATATACTGCTTGATCAAATAAATTTGCCAACCACGGGTAATCTTTTGGAACCTGCCAAGCGTTTAAACCTCCAGACGCATTCGCTACATTAGCAACCCAATCCGTTGGCTTGTCCATTAACTTTGGTATGAACCCAGATGCGGCCCTTACCTTCTCATCAAGCCAGTGACCACCTTTACCAATGGTCTCCATGTACTGTTGACCCCTCTCAGACTCAGGGGTATATCCGAATTTCTCCACCCCTTCAGAAACTGTGGGGAGTATTCCAGATGGATCATCAAGCCCCTCATACTTTTCCTGCTGAGATTCCGGTCCCCGCCCCAAAATAGTATCGAGAGTAGAGCCGGGAAGGCCATAAAGAGCGCCTAAAAGGCCACCCCCCATCGCCAACCCTACTTCACCTAGAGCTTCTGCCTCATCTAAAAGACCGTATTTCTTCTTTCTTTCTGCCATATTAGTGAGTGCTTATGAAGTAGATATTTACCATTTGGTGTAGGGATACAATATATATATATATATAAAATTAAAAAGGGGGCCACTACCCTGTCGGCAGGGCTAGGGTGGTCAGCAGGGTGGGGACTACTAGTTAGGGCCGAATCCACCGCCGCCGCTGTCAAGATCAAGACATTAGTCAAGATCAAGACACTATATAGTAGTGATACCGCCGCAATACTGCCGCAATATCCTACTTTACATAATATCTATTATACGAAACATGATAAAACCTTGCGGGTTCTATGGTTTGTAGACTGTGACAATTCAAGCGCCACCATAAATAGAGTGAGCGTGTGTGCGGCTAATACATAGTTTCAGATAGTTGTTGACACCATCGCTCAGTAGTGTATATTCCACCTACCGACAGACAATTATGGGATAACACAGCATGAAAAAACCCACATACATTACCAACGGCTACACACTAGTTAGCGAAGACTGCACAGGCTACAGCGGCGTGATAGTCGGTAATACTCTGGAATTGAGACACTCCGACAGAACAGTTGATAGCGTCACACTGAGTGATCACGACCCAACAGTCTATAACACTACGGCAATTCAGATATACAACGATATGTTAGACCACGCACTATCACAGGAGAATTGAATATGACCCCCCGCGAATTCAGGACAACCCGTGCTGTCATATTAGAGGCACACCAATTGACACTGTTATCAATACGCGATTACATCAATGAGCGTCAAACCATGAACGCTCAACAATTGGCAATTACAACGTTAAGCGATATTGCCTCACACCTAAACACTAGAATTGATCATATTACACAACAACTGGAACAGTTGAATAAGTGACTAGTGGCTAGCGTCACAGTGTGGCGCTATACAGTATTCACTACAACTGGAGCATAATATGACATTACACATATCTAAAATGTCTGGGAAACTAACCGGCATACCGGCATACAATACAAACACGACTAGTAATGAATTTTGTATACGTCAAAAAGATACCGCTACTATCTGCGGCAAGTGTTATTCACATAGGATGTTAGCTACATACCGGAAGTCCTGTATTCCGGCATTTGAACGCAATTCTGTAGCTTTTGCGGAATTGATGGACTGGGCCGATTTACCAGTGATCAATGCCGCGTTTGTTCGGTTTAATGGTCATGGTGAACTGATCAATAGCAACCACTATCAGAACATCATCAGACTAGCTAAAAAAAACCCACATACCACGTTTACACTGTGGACTAAGCGCGCTAGCCTAGTCCGTAGTGGCGGCGCTATACCAGATAACCTTATTTTAATATTTTCTAATCCGGCAATAGACAATGTTATCAGTGTGCCGCGTGGGTTTCATAAGGTGTTCAACAATGTATCAAAAGACTCTACTGAGTCGCAAAATTGTACCGGTAGAAAATGCTTAAGTTGTCTAGCTTGCTACCGTAAAAATTCAAACATCAACGTGATAATAGAGGCGATAAAATGAAAAATTTAAACTATGATCTGACTAACACAAATATCCTAGACGATAACCTAGAATACTGGGAGCAACAATTCTGGGGCGCCTACGGCTGGATACCTAGACTAGATACACAACGTGGTATAGATGAGTTACAGCAATTCAAAACAGAGGCTATGAAAAATGAAAATTCGACACTGGGGTAATGGCGTAACCTATAACGGTAAATTTGTTGAGATTAAGCGGCTAGCACCACGCTATCGTAGACGTAAAGCGGCAATGACGACTCCACTAGATTGTATTCACGGGGTCACTTATCGCAAACAACTTACCGGCGATTATTACAGCGTATAACAGACAGTCAAAAGTAACTAGATTTGGCGCCCCTATATGGGGCGCTTTTTCTATGCTGTGACGCTCTGTAATCGATTCTAAGCGCTTTTCAGTCTCTACCCTTACCACCCCTACTGGGTAGAGTCTAAATCGTAGACAAGAGGGTATTTATCGCGGCGAGAATAGTCGCGGCTATGCTTATGAGAATGTCCCTTACTTTTGTAGGGATTATTCTTATGTGCAAGGTTTCGCTGGCGATTTTGCCGCCGTCTATCCTTCCTATCCGTATCCAATACCGCCTCCAATACCGCCGCCGATACCGCCGCAGTTATACACAGGGTTATCCACAGGCTAAGTAATTGATAACGCTGTGAAAAAGTGAGTTATCCACAGAAAACGAGTCCTATAATAATCCTTTGATACTTAAGTTAAAGGATTAATAATATAAATATAAAGGTTTATATATCCTTTATCTTTTCTTTTCTTACTATACTAAGGATTGGGCTTTAAGCCTTTGATTCTAAAGGGAAAGTAAAAATAGTTGAAAAAGTTGTTGACAAGGGTAGTAGAAATTTGAGACAATGCTTTTACTGAACCGGAGATTGAAATGAGAAACGAAGAAGAAAAGTACATGAGGCACACGATGAAACGAGAGCGGGATTTTGAACGCTCAAATTCTATCTCAAGGCACAACCTGACAGCCTCAGACTTGGGCCTTTCCAAGATGTTCGGTAAGCTGACTGATGAGTATGAGATTTACAAGGCCAATGCACCGGCCCCGCATAAATCTTTTGATGAGTGGTTAAACAGCTAGGAGAATTTCATGAGAGCTTGGAAACTTTTTAATTTACGAAAGGACGGGTCGATTGGCCCTCTCTTCATCAACCGTCGCCAGCGGATTCAAGCTGGTGAATGGTTACCGGCGGAATCTCACCCTACGAAAGGGTTCAAAGTAAGGCCGCAGTGGCACGCGACCAATGCCCCTGTCGCACCGCACCTGTCAGAGAAGGGCAGAGTGTGGCGTCAGGTGGAGTTGCTGGGTGTTACGGAAATGATCCGACCTGACTCACAGGGGGGGAAGTGGTATTTAGCTGACAATTTGATGGTAATCCCGATATGAAATCGAGAGGCAAAAAGGTCAGGTTACAGCACCCTGATGGTAGGGTGCTTGACCTTGTGGTAATCTTGGCAGATTCCCGACAGGGGTATCTTGCATCCGACGCCCAACAGAATTGGGCATGGTACAATCTTAACGAGTGGAGCGAAGTGAAATGATGATCACGAAGAAGTCGATGTTTTCTGGTACGGCCCACAGTTGGAACCTACCAGTAACGCAGGAACAGTTGGACCGCTGGAGAGGCGGCGAGTTGATTCAAAATGTATTCCCGTTTCTCAGTATTGTGGAGCGTGAGTTCCTGATGACAGGGGCCACACCGGCTGAGTGGGACCACGAATTCGGAGAAGAGCGATGAGAAATGAATGCGGGAAAACCCGCCGTGTAGATGACCCATACGAAGTGTGGGAAAACGAGGATGCCGGCTGGACTTGGCACGTTTTAAAGAAGTATCAGCGGCCTGACAAGGAAGCTGAGAATCCTCACGCCAGATGGTTTGTTGCGGCGAAATCGCCATACACTTACGGGTCGTGGGAGATGGGAGACGCATATGTGTCTGAAATTAAACAATTTGGAGTTAAAGTTTGGGAGAAAGAATTGTGAAGACGACAAAAGATACAGTGGCAGAAGTAAATCGGCGGTTGAAGACCAACGAAGAGAGGGCCAAGGACCAACAGGCATTGGCTGAAGGTTACAACAGGTTGATTGCGGCTGTGGATAATTTCTTTGAACAGTACGGTTACTGTGAAGGCGACTATGGTGACATTGGTCAGAGACATTACGGTCAGTTGAAAGAGGCTCACGATGAGCTGATCATGCCGAAACGGAGGATGGGGGAAACCCACATTGGTATAAATTGGGATGAAATGACCGATGAAGAGCGTAAGACTTCATCCACTAAATATTGGTATGAAAATGACTAAGCCATACAACCTAGTGTACAACGATGGTGACAAGCACCTGACGTTGGTGCTGGATAGGGGAAAACTGAGTATTGATGAGGCCAGTGATCTGGCCCATCAGCTCCTCTATTTTGTCCAAGAAATGGAACAACCCACACGGGCTGAAGAGGGGGCCGACTATGCTGACGCCATGATGGCTCAACATGACGATGACCCCAACCCATATCATGGAGATTATTCGGAGGAGTAATACTGCCCCAGAAACATGGTTGTCTGGAGGCAAACGTCTAGGTGGCAGACATTAAGACCACACTGTTCAACCAAAGTCCTGAGCATGACTAAGCATAAACTGCTCATGTTTTCAATAACTTACAACCCAATCCTTATATATATGCAACACAAATTTCCACATAGAGGTATTACAAGGGCGTTAAAAGCCCTCAGAAATATTGAACATGAGTCCATTGCGACTCGCCGTAACACAGGTAAAATAGAATTCGAGGAGTTGTTACGCAGAGCCGTAAACAATATCGAGACTATAAAAAGATACGGAAAAAGATTCAAAGAGCAGGGAGACTCTGCTATAATAGAGGCATACAAGATTTACCAGAGGTTGCAGAGACTGAAGAGTGATCCGGCTTATTTCATGGGGAACACCCATAAGTACCCGGATCGCTTTGTCTCTGCTCCGAATGCTAGGCCGGCGGCTGTTAGATGGGATGCCGCCGCGATGATGGCGGTGACTAGGAAATCGAAAGATATATTGGGTGGTTGGTGGCGACCACCCAAAAAACCAATGCCGGTTAAACACTTTACTTACGAGGAAATGAAACGTGAATTCCCATTCTTTGAGATTAGAAAGAAACGCGAAGATGATGCTTAGGTCAGCAGCTCATGAATGCCATGAAATGCAAAATGATATGTATGAAGACTCACTGTTGCCTGACATGGACACAGTATATACCGCCGCAGAAGAAATGCGGCGATTTGCTGATCGGCTGAACCATTGGGCCGATGCTCTGATGAAAGAGTATCGTACCGCCGACTCACTTATGATAGACTTCGACAATGAGGAACTACGAAATGAGTCATTCAGAACTGCGTGAGCAGTACAAAGCGATAGCTGAAGAGGGTTTAATAGACCCGGAGGAGTTAAAGAAATACTCCAGAATCTCAGATGCACAGCGCCGCGTGATGGACACCGGCGCTTTCATTGATGATGTTCTGGACAGACTGCTCAACGGTACGCATATGCAGGGCATTCAGTTGCCCTTCAGGATGTTTAACAATGTGTTCCGTCTGAGAGCTGAAGAGATCACCATCCTGTCTGGTCAATCAGGGGCCGGCAAGAGTATGATGGCCGGCCAGATTATGTTAAATGCTGTTGATCAGGGGTACAAATGCCTGAGCGTCAGCCTTGAAATGTCGCCGGTGGCTCAGATAGTACGCAAGGTTAGGCAAGCATCGTTACAGGCCAAGCCTGAAATGGATGCGGTGTTGAAATACTACCAGTGGATTGGCGGCAGGATGAAATACTTTGCCCAGCGCGGCTCTGTTGACATCAAGACCCTACTCTCCGTGATTAACTATGCGGCAGAAAGGTACGAGGTTGACTTCATTCTGGTGGACTCCCTGATGACCATGAGTTTCGCCAGTGATGATTGGAATTCTCAGAAGCTGGTGATCTGTGCGTTGGCTAACGCCGCCAGAGATTTAAAGGTACACATTATGCTGGTGTGTCATGCCAGAAAAGGTGATGCGATAAACAGTAGGCTGGACAAATGGAATGGTGTATCAGGCTCATCAGACTTGACCAACAGAGCAGATAATGTTATTCTTCTAGGTAGAGAGTTTGAAAAAGATGGGGCCGATTCTTACATGAGCGTGTGTAAGGCGAGGCATTGGGACGGTGCAGAAATGGATGTGGACTTGAAGTTTGACATGGCATCATTCAATTTCTATATGCCTGACGAGTTCCCACAGCAGTTGGGGATGTCTGAAAAGATCAGACCTAAAGAGGGAGTTGTCGGGGAACTGGAGGCTATGCACCTAAATGAGTAACTGGAAAAATTTTGAGAGGCGTGTCGCTGACAAGGTAGGAGGCCGGCGCATACCAATCACAGGCCGTAAGGGTCTGGACATAGATCATCCGACACTTGATATTGAATGCAAGTATCGGAAACAATTACCGGCTTGGCTCTTCAAGAATGCTTGGAGGCAGGCAAATGAGGGAACTGGTATCCCCGTAATTGCAGTTGGTGAGTACAATAGCAGTGATATATTTACTATTGTATCCATCGACACACTTGTTAAACTGATAAAGGAGAAGTAGTGAACATGAGGTATCCATTGAGAAATCTTTTGAGCAATCCATTTGATGTTGAATGGGATGAGGCTTACAAACAGGCCATGATTCCTGAAGACGGCACCATTCTGGTGCGCCGTGAATGGGTTGAGAAGAAGTATCGTGTTAAACATGACGATGATGGAACAATCAGGTACATACCATTGATTGAGAAAATCGAGGAAGAGTAATGAACAAGATTGAAATGGCACTCAAACGACCATTCGACCCCAGAAAGTTGAAGTGGCGTAAGGGACCGGGGGGTAAGGAATTAGTTTACATTACTGCCCGTGATGTTATGGATAGACTTGATGAGGCGGTGGGGGTTTCCGGTTGGGAAACCTCTTACCATGAAGTTATGGGCCGTGTTGTCTGTCAGCTAACCCTCTGCATAGAGGGGAAGCACATCACCAAATGTGATGGAGCTGATGACACGGCTATTGAAGGAGCGAAGGGTGCATTAAGTGATGCACTCAAACGCGCCGCTGTGCAATTTGGTATAGGTCGATACCTGTACCACCCTGCCGCCTTTGATGCGAACCGCAAGCCAGTTATGTGGGCAACCCCAGAGGGTTATGATAAACTTATGGCAGTGCGTGAAGGAAAAGAAATAGAACAATTCAAGAAGGAGTTAGGCAATGTTTAGAACTGAACTAGGTGAGAATATCTTTAAACAGAAATACGCCAGCAATCCCTATGAAACATGGGATGACAGGGCTAAAACTGTAGTTAATTGGGTATGCGGTGATGTCGATGGGACGAAAAATAATCTTATGTCCAAGACAGACCGTGACCAGATAGCTAGATATATCACAGAGTTTAAGTTCATGCCGGGGGGGCGTTACCTGTGGTACGGTGGGCGTGACGCTAGATTTTTCAACAACTGCTATCTTCTGAAGGCAGAGGAAGACACACGGGAAGAGTGGGCTAGTCTTTGGGAAAGGGCTGGCTCCTGCCTTATGACGGGGGGCGGAATCGGCATTGATGTTTCCGCCTTCCGTCCTTCAGGCCGCGCCCTACGCAGAACTGGTGGAGTATCTTCAGGCCCATTGCCGTTCCTTGAGGCTGTGAATGCCATAGGCAGAGAGGTTATGCAGGGTGGTAGTCGTAGGTCTGCCCTGTATGGCTCCCTGAACTGGCAACATGAGGACGCTAGAGCCTTCATGCACATGAAGAACTGGCATGAAATGGAGATAGCGGGTGCCGGAACCACTGATAAACCATTCACCATAGCTGACGCTAAGAGAGCTGACTTTAATTACAAGGCTCCCCTAGATCAGATGAACATCAGTCTTAACTATGACGATGATTGGTTGAGGAATGGGATGAGTGAGGTCTTTATCGAGAACTGTCGCCAAGCCCTGATGACCGGTGAGCCGGGATTCTCTTTCAACTTTGGTGAGAAGTCTAACGAGACATTGCGTAACGCCTGCACTGAGGTGAGTAGTGAGGATGATTCCGATTGTTGTAACTTGGGGTCGGTGAACCTAGCCAACATAGAGGATGTAGAGGAGCTGAAGGATGTGGTTAGCCTAGCGTCTAAGTTCTTGGTCTGTGGTCTGATCAGGGCGCAGTTACCTTACAAAAAGGTAGAGAAGGTGCGGCAGCAGAACAGTCGGTTAGGCCTTGGCATCATGGGTCTGCATGAGTGGATGCTGAAGAGGGCCGGCAAGTATGAAATGACTAGAGATTTGATGAGGTGGTTACACGTTTATGAAAAAGAATCCAAGAAGGCGGCAGATGAGCATTGTGATAGACTCTTTCTCAACCGCCCTAAAGGGTACAGAGCTATTGCGCCTACTGGAACAATCAGCATCCTCGCCGGGACAACCTCTGGCGTTGAGCCGATTTACGCAGTCGCATATCGTAGACGTTACCTGTCGGATGGGACAAAATGGAAGCATCAGTTTGTCGTTGACGGCACGGCCCAGACCCTTATCGACAGTGGTATAAAGCCGGAGAGTATAGAGTCTGCTGTTGACTTAGCTGGTGATGTGGAGCGGAGACTGAAAGTGCAGAGCGAGTTGCAGAGGTATGTTGACCATGCGATTAGCTCTACAATAAATTTACCTAAGTGGGGTACTGAATTAAACAATGAAGATCATGTTGAATCGTTTGCTCAGATGGTTAAGAAGTATGCTCCCGGATTACGAGGGCTTACCTTTTATCCGTCAGAGTCGAGAGGTGGACAACCTATTACGGCAGTGCCATATGAAGAGGCACACGCCAAACGTGGTGTCGTCTACGAGGACAACAGTGAGGAGCAGTGTCTAAGTGGGGTGTGTGGAATATGAAAATTACATATGACACATATCATTCTATGAAGAAAAAAAGTAATCTTAGAATGGAGTATATAGGTGATAGAAGTTTGGTTGACCATGAGGGTGATTGCCTGTACGATTTTGTCGTAGCCCCAATTTTTAATGAGAAGGGGGAGAAAATATCTTGGGGTTTTTCACATGATGAATATGGTCTTATTTCAGAACACAAAACAAAGAAAGAGGCTTTAGCGCAGTTACCCGATTACGACGATGATGATGATTGGGAAATAAATAATTATGGAATTGACCCAGAATTGGGCGGTAGATATGGAGTTGATTTTGATGATGAAGTAGGGTTTAGGGATTAAAGATGATTGAAAAGAACAAACGATGGGTTGAGAAGAGGTATACTAATTGGGTAGCTACCCTACCCTGTGCTAGCTGTGGTCTTGATGACGAGACTACAGTGGCGCACCACCTGAAGCACAGACACTCGCCGCATGGTGGCGCGGGTATTGGAATGAAGGCTAATGACTTTCTGACAATGCCTCTATGCTTTAGCTGTCACGACAGGGCGCACAATGGTGATGCAGATGTGCTTGATTGGCAAGCTGATCACATATTTAAAACATTGACAACGGCTTTTAACTCAGGCATAATTGGTTATGTGGGTGAGGGTTCTGTATTGGAGCTGTTCCTACAGAAAGGAACACTTCCGAATCAACCCGGGACTAATAAAGAGTGGAGAAAGACTAAACTATTTGGGGAAGATTTAGATGATTGATTCAATAGAAATGGGCGATGCCTTAGATGCAATAGAGGAGTTTGCCCCGCAGTACGCCAAGGCTAAGGGCGATAGGGTCCACCTTGACGATTACCGTAAGGTACAGCTTGCTATCTTATACCAAGAGGCAGTAGGCAAAACCGTAGCGGATAAAGAGAACTGGTGTAGAGCGCATCCGGATTATATAACCGTGATCAAGGGTCATGGCAATGCAGTGGAAGAGGAAGCGGCTCTGTACTGGAAGCTGAAGTTAGCAGAGACACAGATAGAAGTATGGCGCACCATTCAGGCTACACGCAGAGCGGAAGCGAAAATATTATGAATTCAAATGATCCCTCATTGATGTATACGGAGGAGGAAATGATAGCGGAAGATGAAGCCGCTCAACTACTTCATCACAATAACATGGAGGCCAACGTGGCTTACGAAATAGAAGAAGGTCAAGTATCTGTATTTGTAAATGATAAAGATGGTAATGATAAACGTCCAGACTACACAGGCAAAGGTCTGTTCAATGGTCAGGAGTTTCAGATCAGTTTGTGGAAGACCACCTCTAAGAATGGCTTGGATTATATGAGCGGTAAAATCCAGAAGCCGTACAATGGTGGAAGCTCATCCTACTCTGACGTATCTGCGTCAATGGATGACGTACCTTTCTGATGGTGATTACCTATCCGGATGGAGAAGCCGTCGAGTTGCTGTTTGACCGGCGGCTTCACTCTTACAAGGTGGGGGAGGATATAGTACCCAGCGCCACTAAGGTGTTGAATGTTATATCCAAACCCGCGCTTGTTCCTTGGGCTTTGAAGGTTGGCGTGGGCTGGCTGGAGAAAAACATCTTCCATGATGAGGAGTCATCATCTAGTAAGACCAATATTTATAAGTCTAAAATTGGTCTGGATGGAATAGTTAAAGGTATTAAATCGGCTTACCGTAGTAAGTCTACTGACGCCCTTAACATAGGGACAATCACCCATGATTGGGTTGAGAGTGCCATTAACTGGAAGCTACATGGTGGGGAGATACCGACCCTGCCAAAGCAGGAGGAGGCTCAGAATTCCATAGAGGCATTCAAGAGCTGGGTGAGTGAGAACACGGTGGAGTGGCTGTCATCAGAGGAGAAGTTGTACAACCGGCAATATAAATACGCCGGGACTGTTGACGCTAGGGCCAACATCAACGGTGAGTATTGCGTGATAGATTGGAAGACATCGAAAGCTGTCTACCCTGAATACCACCTACAGGTTGCGGCATATGCTAAGGCCGCTGAGGATGTGCATGGAACCCCGGTGGATGCAACCTATATACTGAGGTGCGACAAGGCTACTGGGAAATTCGAAGCTGTTAGGTCAACAGAGATAGAGGAAAACTTTCAGGCATTCTTGGGCGCTCTCACTCTACACAGGCGGCTTAAGGCTATACGGTGAGCGATGTATCATTAACCACCATCATGCTGTTTCATTTTGAGGCGGCTATGCAGATGATGGATGAAATTTTAACACATGAACTGGTGAACCCAGATGAACTATATGAAATATTGGAGTATAAAGAGAAGGCTTCTGAGAGCATACAAGAGGAAAGGCTTTGGAAGATGTTGCAAGGTTTTCTTATTAGAGCGAACCGGCTACCGGCTGACGTTATCCCGTTTTCGCCGGAGCTAAGGGGGCCGGATGTCGAAAATAAATAAGAAAATTGTCAGGCTAACCGGGAAGGATTTGAAGAGGGCGGCTACAGTTGGGATGGGGCGTGAAGACGCGAAGACTGTTGCCGGCTGGATGCCTAAGAATGAAGAAGATTTAGGTAACAAAATTTACAAATATATACGGGAGCCTAAACACAGGTCTCACTTCCTTGGTCTACTAGGAGAGTTAGCCTATGCCAAGTTTGTTGGCGGGGAGATAAACGAGGAGATATATTTTAATCGGGGGGATGACGGAAGAGGTGATGTGGGTAGTGCTGAAGTGAAAGCATCAACTTGGAAGGGTGACGATATAGAACTCAAGGTTACTCAGAGAGAGTACAATAACAAGGAGAGGCCAGAAAAATATGTTCTTGTTAGGGTCAGCGAGAGAACCCCAAGTATGGTTGAAATGGTGGGGGAAGTAAGTGCGGAAAGGTTTGAGGCTGAGAAGAGAGTTAAGCAGTACAGGCCGGGATACCCCGTCAACTACATAATGGGGGCTGATGATCTTGATGAGGTGGCTTGTGCTTAACCCATCCAGAGAACAGGAGGAGGAGTGGGCGCGTGACAGGCGCTACCACTTTGCTAGGTCATGCTGGGTGCGTAAGAATAAAATAGCCCCAAAGAGTAAACTCACTTGGGGCGAGGTGTTTCAGCGCAATGAGGGGATTAGCTTACATCAGTACGCGAATTTAAAAATGAAAGAGAAGTTACACAGCCGGTAGGGAAACAGGTAACTGAATACCCTATCGGCTTTTCTTTTTTCTTATGCTCCTCAAGAGCATCATCAAAATCCAAGGTGTTTGAAATCTTTATCACCTTATCGTCTTGGTACTCAAGCCAGCCGACTGAATAGAAGGTGGGTAGGTGACAGTCTTCTGCTATCACCCATCCATCATCTGATATTATGTCAACCCATTCTACGAGAACAAGGTTCTTGCCTTTTGCTTTTTCCCATGCGTTGTCAAGGGACCGGGGAGTATCCACCCCAGTAGCATTGGAACTACAAAGATTAAGACTAGCAACCATCCACCCATCTCCACAAGTTTACCAAGTAGCGTAAAGAAATTATCAGGCGCACATTCAATCATGCCCTGCTCCGTCTGCAAAACTGTACCCTTCTTGGGTGTCTTCACTTCCGTCACCACATCCGCCACAAAGGCACTCGCTGTGGCTCCCGCTATCGGCGCAATCGCACCCGAACTCAATACAGTCCCCGCAAGCGCACCGCCCCCCGCTGCTAGGGAGGTAATCCCTGCTTTCTTTAGTGTCGTGCATCCAGCTATACAGCAGGCGGCGAGGACCACCAGCCAGATACCCAGCCGATTGCCCACAAAATTACGAGTGCGCCTACGCACACCATAAACTTCTTTCTTTTTCCTAATGCTTTCCATTTTTCCATGTTGTCTCCTCTAAGAACATATTTCGTTTAACAATATACAATTTGCTAGTAGTGCGGAACCTAATGATATTCCAAGAATCAGAGTTATCATTAGTACCGCGAACCAACCATCCCTCACTTATGACAGTTCTTCATTAAGTTTATGAACTTCATCCGATACCTTGGAAGTAAATATAAAAGGTAACAATCCATGAACCAAGGCAGTCAATGACAAAAGAAATAACTTCAAGGCAAGTCCCCACGCAAAAAGTAGATGCCGACCCCACGATAAATTTATATCCTTTAGATGACTCATAATACTTTCGCTACCACGATGTTCCCTTCTTTGTTCGTCTTTAATTCTACGGTACGCTTCTCGCAAGTGAATCGGGTTTTCCCAGATGCCGTGTCTTTCCAGCCATTTCTCTTCAGAGTACGTTTCATGCTTAGACATCCAGACATCCCCATTTCTTCCCATTGACCATTACTGGGGTTCTCCCAATGACCCATGTATTCCTTTAGGTTATCGTTTATATATAACAGCAGTACGAACATGGCCTCCATTTATTCTGTTGATTCCTTTTTTTCTACGGTGTTATAGTGGACTGATCCATCCTTTTGATATTCTACGCGATAGTTGACAGGAACCATCTTGTACACAGTAAATTCCGCGCCATCTTTGGGCGGAACATTCTGTGATACATTGTCAAGCACTCGATCCATTACGGCAAAGGGGCTTAAATCTCTGCCCATTGCTGTCTCGAAAAATCTGTCTAATGCTCGAACCTGTGGATTATTTAATAACATTGAATGTACCATAATATTTACTCCTTTGTTTTACACCTAAGTTTAAGCGGGGAAATCCCGCCACGATACTAGGGGAATACCCCTAGTGTGCTGCTCCATTTCCAAATTTTATCTGTGCTACCTTATCTTTGAGTATCTCCACCTTGGACTCCAGCGCTTCTATTCGCTGTCGGTAGAAGTCAAGAGTAAGTGCCTGTTGCCTATCA